>JADHED010000015.1_pt1 | contig 246296 bp, 198 predicted proteins | sample 8952041 | NCBI WGS metagenome assembly JADHED01 (sample SAMN16124423, study PRJNA663239) | bioreactor sludge metagenome | isolation source: sludge (control) | place: India:Bengaluru | collected 2018-09-08
GCCGGCGCCGACGCGGTGCGGGGCCACCCCGTCGAGGCGGACCCGCACCTGGCCCGCGCGCCGGCGCAGGACGCCCCGGACGGCGCCGCCGCCGCCACCGCCGCCGCCGCCGCCGCCGCCACCGCCGCCGCCGCCGCCGCCCACGCCCTCGCTGGGCGCGAAGCGCCCCGAGCCCGCGCCTCCTCCTCCTCCTCCCGCGCCGCCGCCGCCCCCGCTGGCCGACGAGGATCTCCCCGATTTCGGGGTCGTCGCCGAGGAGGCCGGTCCGCTGGACGAAGCGCAGGCGCAGGCGGATGACGCGACCGGCGAGCCGTCCGCCGACGAACCGTCCGCCGAAGAACCCGAGTCCCTGGAAGACGAGTACGAACCCATGGCCTACCGCCGCCGCAGCCGCGGCAACGGCCGCGGGCTGCTCGTGGCGCTGTTGTCGGTCGCCGCGCTGGCCGCGGTGGTCGTGACGGTCCTGGCGTGGCGGTCCGGCGAACTGAAGCTGCCGTGGCCGGAGCGCGGCCGCACCGAGCCTGAGCCCCTGCCGGTCGCGGTCATGGACACGACCGCGGCGCCGTTCGACTCCCTGGCGACGGCCGCCGGCGATTCCCTGTCGGCCTTCGCCGATTCGACCGCCGTCGCCGACGGCGACACCCTCGCGACCGTCCCGACGGACGCCCACGAGACTGCCGCCTCTCCGGCTCCCGCGCGCGGCTCCGCCCTGACCGACCGGCCGGCCGCGATCCCGGCGCCCACCGGCGACCGCATCCTCGAATCGGACGCGCGCCCCCGCGCCACCGAACCCGCGCCGGACCTCGCCGAGGCCCCGGCCGACACCGCCCGCCGCGAGTCGCCGTGGCTGCGCTCGGCGCTGGCCGCCGGCACCTACGTGCACGTCGGCTCGTTCCGCGACCTGGCACGCGGCGGCCACCTGGCCACGGAACTCGAGCGCCGCGGCTTCGCCGCCCACCTCCTGGACGCCCAGGTCAGCGGCGAGCGCTGGTTCCGGGTCTACATCGGCCCCTTCGCGACGCTCGAGTCGGCCCAGCAGGCCGAGTCGCAGCTGCACGCCGACCGCCTCGCCGATTGGACGATGGTCGTCCGGATCCGCTGATGGGAGCGGCGCGCGGCGACGTCACGGCCGCGGCCCGCCCGCTCGCCGTCGCCCAGCTCGTCGAAGCCCTGGAGATGGGCGGGGCCGAGCGCCTCGCCGTCCAGATCGCCAACGCCCGCGCCGCTGCGGGCGACGCCTCCCACCTGATCGTGATGTCCGGCCCCGGCCCGCTGTCCGCGGCGGTGGACCCCCGCGTGGCCGTCCACTACCTCGGCTTCGCCCGCGCCTCGGTGCGCAACCCGCTGCGCTTCGCCCTGTCCCTGCGGCGCGGCGAGCGGCTGCTCGCCCGACTGATCGCCGCGTCGGACATCCAGGTCGTGCAGTCGCACCTGCCGGGGGCGAACTTCTGGGGCCTGCTGCTGGCCCTGCGCGGGCGCTGCGCGGTGATCGCCACGGTCCACAACAACCGCGAGTTCGACTACGGCGACGCCGACCACCCCCTGCGCTCCCGGCTGCGCCGCGCGGCCTACCGCCAGATGCTGCGGCGCTGCGCGGCGGTGGTGGCCGTCTCCGAGGCGGTGGCCGCCTCCCTGCTGGAGGACCTGGGCGCGGGACCGCGGGAGCCGAATCGCCTGGTCGCGGTGCCCAACGGCGTGGCCGAACCCGAACCGCTGGACGCGGCCGCCCGGGCGGCGATCCGCGCCCGCTTCGGCGCCGCCCCCGGCGACCTGCTGGTGATGGCCGCGGGCCGCCACTGCGAGCAGAAGAACTTCGCGGCGCTGATCGAGGCGGCCGAACGCCTGCGCGCGATCGGCCTGCCCTTCCGCCTGGTGATCGCGGGCGACGGCCCCCTGCGCCCCGACCACGAAGCGCTGCGCGATCGCCTCGGCCTGGGCGACGCCGTGCAGCTCCCCGGCAACGTCGCGGACTTCGCCCGCGCGCTGCAGGCGGCCGACGTCTTCGCGCTGCCGTCGCTGTGGGAGGGGCTGCCGCTGGTCCTGCTGGAAGCCCTGGCCGCGGGTGCGCCCGTCGTGGGCACGGACATCGCCGGCGTGCGCGACGTGATCGTCGACAGCGAGAGCGGCCTGCTCGTCGCGCCCGGCGACCCGATCGCCCTCGCCGCCGCGATCGCGCTGCTGGCCGACCCGGAGCGGCGGGAGCGCCTGCGCGCGGGCGGCCTGGCCCTGGTCCGCGAGCGGTACTCCTTCGCGCGCGTCTCGCACACCCTGGGCGAACTGTACCGCCGCGCGGCGGACCGCCCCTGGCCCTCATCCCCGGAAAGACCGACATGACCTACCGCATCGCCGCCGTCTCCTTCCTGAACACCTGGCCCCTGATCGACGCGCTCGAGGAGCTGGCCCCGGAGCAGGTCCGCCTGACCAGCGCCGTGCCCAGCGCCCTGGCCGAGCTGCTGCACGCCGACGAGGCCGACGCGGCCCTGGTCCCGGTGGTCGAGTGGTTCCGCGGGGCGGGCGCCGAGATCGTGCCGGGCGTGGCCCTGGCCACCCACGGCCCCGTCGACAGCGTGAAGCTGTTCTCGCGGGTGCCGCCGACGGAGATCGCCGACGTGGTCGTGGACCGCGGCTCGCGCACCTCGGTGGCCCTGCTGCGCATCCTGTTCGCCGACCTCTACGGCGTGCAGCCGGACTTCAAGGTCGACGTGCCGCAGGTCGAGACCCTGCTGGACGAGCACGAGGCCGCCCTGGTCATCGGCGACCGCTGCTTCGCCGCCGAGAAGCGCTTCCGCGAGCAGGGCCGCGACGACGTCCACATCGTGGACCTGGGCGAGACCTGGCGCCAGATGACCGGCCTGCCCTTCGTCTTCGCCGTCTGGGTCCTGGGCCGCGGCTTCGCGGCGCGGGCGACGGCGGCCGAGCGCGACGGGCTCGTCGCCCTGCTGCGCGAGGCCCGCGACGTCGGCCTGACGCGGCTGGACCGCCTGGCCGCCCGCGCGGCCGCCGAGGGGCGCCTGGGGCCGGGCGGGGAGTGCTCCGAAGCCGCGCTCGCGGCCTATTTCGGCCGTTCGATGTGCTACCGGCTGGGCGAGGCGGAGCTGGCGGGCCTGCACCGTTTTCATACCCTGTGCGTCCGCCACCAGATCGTGCCCGCGGGGCGCGGGGCGGATCCGGCGTCCGCTGAGTGAGGGAGACCCCGATGTCCAGCCGACCGGCCCCGGTCGAGACCTACACGCTGCCGCGGCGCTCGTCGCCCGTGGCCCTGGAGCTGCTCGAGGAGGCGCTGACGCGTCGCCTGACCGGCGGCGAGCTGCTGCTGATGTTCGAGGAGGCGGCCCTGCACGACCTGGGCCGCACGGCCCACGCCCTGCGCCTGCAGCGCTGCGACCCCGAGCTGGTCACCTACGTCGTGGACCGCAACGTCACCTACACGAACCTCTGCTACGTCGACTGCGAGTTCTGCGCCTTCAACCGCCACAAGGGCGACGACGACGCCTACTGGCTGTCGCTCGACGAGATCCGCGCCAAGGTGCGCTCGGTCTTCGACGCCGGCGGCTCGCAGATCCTGCTGCAGGGCGGCCACCACCCGAACGAGAAGGTCGAGACCTACGAGACGCTGCTCGCGACGCTGAAGTCGGAGTTCCCGTCGCTGTGGATCCACGGCTTCTCGCCCAACGAGATCCAGCACTTCGCCAAGGTCTCGAAGCTGCCCACGCTCGAGGTGACCCGCCGCCTGCAGGCCGCCGGCCTGGACTCGATCCCCGGCGGCGGGGCCGAGATCCTCAACGACCGCGTCCGCGCCCTGCTGGCGCCGAAGAAGACGACCGCGCGGGAGTGGATCGAGATCATGGAGGAGGCCCACTACCTGGGCCTGCCGACCACCGCCACGATGATGTTCGCCCACGTCGAGACCTACCCCGAGCGCATCGAGCACCTGCTGCGCCTGCGCGAGAGCCAGGACCGCACCGGCGGCTACACCGCGTTCATCCCCTGGACCTTCCAGAGCGGCAGCACGCCGCTGTCGCGGCAGCCCGAGCTCATGGCGCAGGTCGAGGCCCGCGGCTACCTGGGCGCCCAGGACTACCTGCGCACGCTGGCGATCGCGCGCATCGCCCTGGACAACTTCGCCAACCTCCAGGCCTCGTGGGTGACCCAGGGCAAGAGCGTCGGCCAGCTGACGCTGCTGTTCGGCGCCAACGACCTCGGCTCGACGATGATGGAGGAGAGCGTCGTCTCGGCCGCCGGCACCACCCACCCGCTGACCCAGCACGACCTGGACGGGATGATCCGGGGCGCCGGCTTCACGCCGGCCAGGCGCGACAACGGCTACCGCGTGCTGCAGGTGATCGGCGAGAGCTAGGGACCGCCGGCTACAGGCCCGAGGTCCCGGGCCCGTGCCCGTTGGGCCCGTTCAGGTGCAGCCACTGGTCGCCGTAGACGGACCGCGGGAAGGCGTAGGGCGCCAGCCCGTGCAGGAACTGGCGCAGCTTCAGGGCCAGGTGGTTGGCGTCGTGGGCGCCGTGGACGGTGCGCAGGAACCCCTCGAGCGTGTAGATCTGGATCTCCACCGGGAACCGGTACGGCGGCAGGCCGGGCTCGTCGTTGGGATGCAGGACGTCGAGATCCCCCTTGTAGACCTTGTAGCCCTGGCCGCTGTGGCGGTTCAGGCGGCGGCGGTCGCCGGTGAAGCCGATCGTGTCGGTGATGTTGCGCCACGAGACCGGGTTGCCCAGGACGTCGTTGAGCAGCGTCAGCAGCTCGAACACCGCGTCCTCGTCGTGGACGATGAACATCGCGCCGAGCAGGTCGGTGATCGCGTCGGGGTCGTTGATCCCCTTGCGGATCATCTTCGAGAGGATCGAGCCGCTGCTGTCGTGGTCCTTGGCGTCCCAGCGGCGACGCTCGATGACGCGGTGGCTGCCATCGACGATCTCGTAGGAGATCGGGGTCACCGTGCGCTTGAAGCGGCAGTTGTAGTACAGCACGTCCAGGGAGACGAGGCGCCCGGCCGCCTCCCGCTCCAGGAACATCGAGCGGAACTGCCAGCGCTCCTGGCCGGGCTGAGGGCGCAGGTTGTAGCGGATCGTCTCCCCGTCGGGTCCCAGCTCGAAGCCGATCTCCACCGTGTTGGTGTCCACGGCGCGCTTCCACAGCCCCTCGCGCAGCAGGCTCTCGATGTAGGCCTTGTGCCGCGGCCCCTGCTGGATGTGGCGGGAGTGGTCGATGTCCAGCAGGAGCTTCGCCAGGTAGAGCTTGCGCTGCGACTCGAAGCGGATGCGCGGGTCCTCGCGGCTGAACAGCAGCGACATCAGGGTGCGCAGGTCGTTGCAGGCGGTCACGGTGGCCTGCGGGCGCACGTGGGCCTGCGACGGGGCCGGCAGCAGGCCCACGAGGTCGCGCACGTAGGCGTCGGCCTCGGTCATCGACCGCATCAGGTCGGCGGCGCCGTGGCCGGTGCCCGCGGGCGTGCCGGGCGGGTTGAGCAGGCGGTTGATCTCGCCGCGGTAGGCCTCGTCGTCGTGCTCGATGCGCCGGGACATCTCGTGGAAGAAGCGGCCGACGCGCGAGGGGCGCTGGGTGAAGGTCGGGTCGAGCAGGGGGTGGGCCGTGTAGTCCACCGCCCAGGGGTCGCCGTTTTCTCGGGTCGAAAGGTGCGTGGCATCGACCCAGCGCTCGTACATCGGGTCCGCTTTCCCGGCCGCGGGGGGGGGGGGGGGCCGCCCCCCCCCCCCCCCCCCCCGCCCGGGGCGCCCCCCCCCCCCCCGCCCCCGGGGGGGGGGCGCGGGGCGGCGCCCCCCCCCCCCCCCCCCCCCCACCCCCCAGCGCTACCCCGGATGGGGGGGGGAGGGCCCCTCCCCCCGCCGCGACGCTAGATCATGTCCAGGGCACGCTCCAGGTCGGCCTGCAGGTCGGCCGCGTCCTCGCAGCCGACCGCCAACCGGACCAGATCATCCGTGATATCGGCAGCTTTGCGCTCGGCCTGAGGGATCCCCGCGTGGGTCATCGAGGCGGGGTGCTCGATCAGGGATTCGATGCCGCCCAGGCTCACCGCCAGGGTCGGGATCTGCACGTTGTTGATGACCGTCTTGCCGGCCTCCAGGCCGCCGCGCACGCCGAAGGAGATGACCGCGCCGGGGCCGTCCATCTGCGACCCGGCCAGGGCGTGCTGGGGGTGGCTCGCCAGGCCGGGGTAGCGCACCCAGGCGACCTTCGGGTGGTTCTCCAGGAAGGGCGCCAGGATCAGCGAGTTGGCCTGGGCCTTCTCCATGCGCAGGGCCAGCGTGCGCAGGCCGCGCAGCACCAGCCACGCCTGGTGGGGGTCCATCGTGCCGCCCATGTTCCTGTGGACCTTGGCCAGCCGCTTGAACAGCTCGGGGTCGCGGGCGGTGACGATGCCGGCCACGACGTCGGTGTGGCCGTTGATGAACTTGGTCATCGAGTGCAGGACGACGTCCGCGCCCATCTCCAGCGGGCGCTGCAGCAGGGGCGAGCAGAAGGTGTTGTCCACGCACAGCAGGGCGCCGCCCGCGTGCGCGATCTCGGCGCAGGCGCGGATGTCGGTCAGCTTCAGCGTGGGGTTCGAGGGGGTCTCGAGGTAGACCAGCTTCGTCTCGGGGCGCATCGCCCGCGCCACGTTCTGCGCGTCTGACGAGTCGACGAAGGTCGCGCTCACGCCGTAGCGCTTGTACTCGGTCTCCAGCACCATGCGCGACGGGCCGTACAGCGACTCGGTGGCCACGACGTGCGAGCCCTGGCCCAGCAGCGCGAAGTAGACGGTGTTGACCGCGGCCATGCCCGAGGCCGCGCCCAGCGCGCCGCAGCCGCCCTCCATCAGGGCGATCGCCTCCTCGAGGTGGTCGGTGGTCGGGTTGCCCAGGCGCGTGTAGATGTGGCCGGGGTCGCGGCCCGCGAAGCGGTCGGCGCCTTCGTCGGCGTCCCGGAAGCGGAAGGTGGAGGACTGGTAGATCGGGATGGACACGGCACCGGTCACGGGGTCGGCCTGCTGCCCGGCGTGGACCACCTTGGTGTGCATGCGCATCTTGGAGAGGTCGTGCATGGGGCTTCCTTTCGGGGGCGTCGTCATCCTGGGTCCTACACCGGGGCTTCGGGGCCGGTTCCGGCTTGTCGGGGGTCCGGCTCCTCCCTATAATAGGCCCCCCGCCCTTGATGGCAAGATCCTCGAAAGTCCACGTTTTTTCTGGAGGTTCCGTGATGAAGGCGACCTCGACGGGCCGCAGGTTCCCGCTCGCCATGCTGGCGATGCTCGCCCTCGCGGCGACGACGTCCGTCGCGGCGGAGCGGCCGCGCGATCCCTGGCCCTACCTGCCCTCGGACGACATCGGCGCGGTCGACTGGCGCGCCGCCCATCCGACCTGGGACGGTCGCGGCGTCGTCATCGCGATCCTCGACACCGGGGTCGACGGCTACGCCCCGGGCCTGACCGCCACCTCCACCGGCGGCCAGAAGCTGCTCGACACCCGGGATTTCACCGACGAGGGCGTCTGGGAGGTCGTCGCGGTCGAGCTGGAAGACAACGCCTTCGTCCATCCGGACGGCATGCGCCTGGAGGGAGCGGCCGCCCTGGCGGTGGCCCCGCCGTCCGACGACAAGGCCTACCCGGTCTGGATGGGCGTCCTGGACGAGCCCCGCTTCCGCAACGTCGACAACCTGCAGGACACCAACGACGACGGCGATCGCACCGACCGCTTCGCGTTCCTGGTCTACGCGGCGCCGCGCGCCGCGGTCGAGGCGGCCCTGGGCGCCGGCCGCGGCTTGGACCTGCTGGCAGGCCTGAACGAGACGGCCGCCGCGACGGTCGCCGCCGAGCGCGAGGGCGCGCGGGTCTGGCTCGTGGTCGTGGACACCGACGGCGACGGCCGCCTCGACGACGAGCGCCCGCTGCGCGACTTCCGCGTCGACTGGGACCTGTTCGGCCTGCGCGGCCCCGACGCCCCGGACAGCCGCACGCTCATGGCCTGGTCGGTGAACGTGACCGCCAACGAGGACTGGCTGGGCGCCCCCGAGGCGCCGACCGTCTCCTTCCACCACGACTCCGGCTCCCACGGCTCGCACTGCGCCGGCATCGCCGCCGGCTGCGAGGTCGGCGGCCAGCCCGGCCTGCACGGCGCCGCGCCCGGCGCCTGGCTGATCTCCTGCAAGATCGGCGACAACCGCCTCTCCGGCGGGGCGACGCGTACCGAGACCATGAAGAAGGCCTTCGAACACGCCGTCGACTTCGGCGAGCGCTACGGCCTGCCGGTCGTGGTCAACATGAGCTTCGGCATCAACGCGGTGGAGGAGGGCGACGACGCCATCGGCAAGTGGCTCGACGACCTGCTGGCCGAGCACCCGGAGTTCACCGTCTGCACCAGCAACGGCAACGAGGGCCCCGGCCTCTCCACCAGCGGCATCCCGGCGACCAGCCGCAGCCTGATCGCCTCGGGCGCCTACCTGTCGCGCGCCACCGGCGAGGACCTCTACCAGGCCCGCCTGCCGCGCGCGACCCTGTTCGCCTTCTCCAGCCGCGGCGGCGAGGCGCCCAAGCCCGACGTCGTGGCGCCGGGCTCCGCGCTGTCGACCGTGCCCGGCTTCGTCGACGGCAGCGCCCGTTTCAACGGCACCAGCATGGCTTCGCCGCAGACCGCGGGCGCGGTCGCCTGCCTGCTGAGCGCGGCGGGCCAGGAGGGCCTCGAGGTCCACTGGGGCATGCTCAAGCGCGCCCTGATCGCCGGCGCCAAGCCGTTGCCCGGCCTGGCCCTGTTCGAGCAGGGCGGCGGCCTGGTCGACATCCGCGGCGCGTGGGACGTGCTGCGCCCCCTGGCCCTCAGCCGTTCGGCCCACCAGGTGCTCGACTGGGCCGTGTCGGTGGATTGCCCGTTCCAGTCCGACGGCAAGTCCTCGGCCGCGTACTGGCGCACGCCCGGCGGCGCGCCGGTCGCACCGGAGCGCGTGACCTTCTCGGTGAAGCCGGTCTTCCACCCCGACCTGGGCCCCGACGAGAAGGACGCCTTCTTCCGCTCCTTCACCTTCAGCAGCGAAGCGCCCTGGCTGCAGGTGATCTCCCGGAAGCGCTACGTGCGCGGCGACGTGGCGATGGACGTCGACGTCGCCTACGACGCCCGCAAGCTGCCGGCCGAGGGCGTCGTCAGCGCGCGCGTGATCGCCACGCTCGACGGCGGCGACCTCTCCGGTCCCGCGGCCCGCGAGTTCGACCTCTGGAACACCGTCGTCGGCGGCGTCGCGGTCGGACCGCAGGACGGGTTCGCGACGACCTTCACCGGCAAGGGCCTGCAGGCCTCGACCAACCGCCGCCACTACGTGCAGCCGCCGGCCGGCGCCACCGCCATGCGCTGCCGCCTCGAGGTCAGCCGACAGCTCGGCGCGGTCAAGGGCGCGGGCGCCGCGCTGGAGGTCTGCGACCCCGAGGGCGCCGTGCGCGGCGGCTGGGCCGGCTACGCCCGGCCCGAGAGCAGCCCCGTCGTCGACACGACGATCCTGCCACCCGAGCTGCGCCCCGGCATCTGGGAGCTGAACGTGTCGGCGGCGATCGGCAACCTGGCCGACACCGACTACCGCCTCACGGTCTCGTTCGACGGCTACGAAGCCGACCCGCCCACCCTCGCCGCCCTGGCGAGCGGAGGTGCGGGCGAACCGGCCGAGACCGAGCTCACGGTGACCCGCAGCTTCCCCGGCGTGTTCAAGGGCGCGGCGCGGGCGCAGCTCGACGGCTTCCGCCGCGAACGCGAGGTCGAGGTTGAGAAGGACGACACCTGGACCCACGACTTCTCGCTCGACGCGACCACGCCGCGCGCCGAGTTCCACCTGACGATGGACGAAGCCACGGCCAACCTGCTGACCGACTGCGCCGTGAACATCCTGGACGCCGAGGGCACGGCCGTGTCGGCCGGCGCCTTCTCCGGCCTGGAAGGCGACGCGTCGGTGGCGCTGCCCGCGGGCAGCGACGGCGGCAAGTACACCCTGCAGGTGGTCGCCGCCTTCGCCCTGAAGAAGGACAGCGAGAAGTGGGGCTTCACGGCCGAGGAGCGCTACCTGTTCGCCGCCCCGTCGGCGGGCAAGGTCGAGGTCGCCGGCGGCGCGCCGCTGCGCCTGTACTGCGGCGTGCCGGCGGCGCTGTCCCTGTCCTTCGAGGGCGGCTGGCCCGCGCCGCCGCAGGACCTGCACCCCTACGGCGCCGTGCGCTTCCTGGACACGAACCTGGACGACCGGGCGCCGGGCGACCGCGAGGGGCGCCTGGTGCTGGAGGTCCCGATCCGACTGGAGGACTGAGCTCAGCGGGGCGCGGGGAGGCCCGCCGCCTCGCGCAGCAGGGCTTCGAGGCGATCCATGTGCGAGGCGCGCGCGTACCGTTGCTCGGCGGTGCGGCGCGCCTCGTCGCGTGAGGAGGGCGTCAGCGCGTCGGCGCGTGCCAGGGCCGCGGCCAGCGCCGCGGGATCGCCGGACCTGAACAGCACGCCGTCGACGCCGTCGCGCAGGTGTTCCGGGATGCCGCCGATGTCCGCGCCGACGACCGGCACGCCGGCCGCCAGGGATTCGAGCAGCGACAGCGGTCCGTTCTCGTACCACTCCGAAGGCAGCACCGTGAACCGCGCGCGGGCCAGCTCCGCGCGCAGGCGGTCCGGCGGCAGCGGGCCCAGGAACTCGACGCGTCCGGTCGCGAGCCCGGCGGCACGGGCCCGCAGCTCCGCTTCCTGGGGACCGGACCCGGCCAGCCGCAGCTGCGGCACCGGTGTGGCGCCGCTCGCCTCGGCGCGGCGGGACCACAGCTCGTGTGCCTCCAGCAGCGTGGCCAGCCCCTTCTCCCGCGACAGCCGTCCGAAGTACAGGTAGCCGTCGCCGGGCGGCGCCGTGGCCGGCCGCCAGGCGTCGAGGTCCACGAAGTTCGGCAGGTGCGTCAGGCGGTCGGCGGGCCAGCCCCACTCGGCGAACTTGCGGGCGTAGAAGGCGCTCGGGCAGAGGAAGCGGCCGACCGTCCGCCGGTAGAGCCGGCGCGAGGTGTGGTTGGCCGTCTCGACCGCCGCCAGCAGCGACGCCGCCGGCGAGTCCTTGACGCAGCGGCCCAGGACCGCCTCGTGGAAGCGGCCGCCGCGGCAGCGCTCGCAGACCTCGCCGCGACGCAGCATGTGGATGGCCGGGCAGAGCAGGCGCAGGTCGTGCAGCGTCATGACCGCCGGAATCCCGTGGCGGCGCAGCACGGGCAGGACCGACGGGCTCAAGTGGTGGTAGGCGTTGTGCAGGTGCGCCACGTCCGGCTTCACCTCGCGCAGCAGCGCGTCGAGCCGGCGCGACGCCTCCCGGTTCCAGATCAGCGAGGCGGCATCGCCCGCGGCGCCGCCGGTCCAGCGCGGGCGGCTGTAGTCCCGCGCCCTCACGAAGAAGCGGTCCCACGGCGAGGGCCGCGCGTGCTCGTCCTTCATCGCGAAGGGCACCACGTCCCAGCCGCGCGCGCGCAGGTCCTGCTCCTGCTGCACGAGGTAGCGCCCGACGCCGCCGGCGGGGCCCACGTCGTGGTAGAACTTGTTGATCAGCAGCAGGGTCGGGCGCGGCACGGTCACCTCGCGGGAGGCGGTTGCGGTTGATGGCGGATCGCCGCATGATGGGTCGCTGCCGACGCTACTGTCAACGCCGAACGGATCGGGGAGCGCCATGCGGAGGGGATGCACAGCGGCGGTGCTGTTGCTGGCGGTGTGGGCCGCGGCCTGGGCGCCACCGGCGACGGCGTCGGCGCCGCGGTTCGACGCCTGCGTGACCGTCGTCGCGGATCCGGGCGTGGACCCCGGCGTGGCGCGCGACTGCCGCGAGGCGCTGGCGAGGGCTTGGCCCGCGATGGTCGCCGATGTCTGGCCCATCGACGGCGCGCGCCCGCGTTTCGAGATCCGGCTGATGACCACCGACGGCTTCCGCGCCCTGCACCGCGACCGCATCGCCGACTGGGGCGTGGGCCTGGCGGCCGACGACCGGGCCTGGGTCGACGTCGAGCGCTCGCTCGGCGGCGGCCGCACCGCGGCCCACGTGACGCTCCACGAGGCGGTCCACTGCCTGCTGCACCAGGCGCTGCCCGGCGTGACGGGCGTGCCGGCCTGGTTCCACGAGGGACTGGCCCAGGACCTGTCCGGGGAGTGGCGCTTCCGCGACACCGTGTCGCTGATTCTCGACGGGCACGTCCCGGACCTGGCGCGTCTCGAAACCGGGTTCCCCGCCGACGCGGGGCGCGCCGACCAGGCCTACCGCACCGGGCTGCTGGCCGTGCAGTCCCTGCGCGACTGGCACGGGCGGGACGTCGTGCCGCGCCTGATCGACGCCGCGCGTCGCGAGGGCGATTTCCGGGCGGCGATGAGCGAGGTCACGGGCGCCGAGCCCTCCGCCTTCCGCGAGCGTTTCGCCGGCTCGGTGCGCCTGCGCTTCGGTTGGCTGGTCGCCGCGACCCGCTGGCCGACCTTCTTCGTGCTGCTGGCGGCGGCCGCGACGGCGGGCATCGTCGCGCGCCGCCGCCGCGACCGCCGGCGCTACGCCGCCCTGGACGACCAGCCTGCGGATCACCCCGGAATCGGCTCTGAAACTCAGTAGCAGGAATGCCGTGCAGGATGCGCCGTCGTCGCGAAAGGGCGTTGCAGGGGTCGTTGCGGCGCCTCAGGGAGGGTGTTCGCCACCGCGGAGGCGGTCGCCAGGGGCACCACGCCCCGTCATGGGAGCCCAGGAGGAAGTCCGGGAAACTTCCATTCTCACCATCCGATCATTGACAGTCGACGCCGGATTCCCATAGTTGCCCTGAAGGAGTGTGACCGCCGGGATAACCGGCAGGCAAGATGTGGCGGACAGGATGTCCCCGCGATGCCGGCACCGACCCGGTCCAATCTCCCAACTTATTGTCAAATAGGATGTTGCCGGACCCGCTGGCAGGGTGCGGAACAGGTGGCACCGTAGTTGCTTTTTCCGCGGCGTCTTCGGCAACCAAGCCCGCGGCTCGGCGGCGGTCTTTCCTGGAGAGGGCGGCGACTTGAATCACCGGCTGCAGAGCACGACGATCGGCCTGTCCATGCTGCTGCTCCTGTTGCTGCCGGCGTTGGCTGCCGGACAGGTGGTGCCGGTCCCCTTCCACTGGTCCGCCCCGACCCAGGGCACGCAGGCCGTCAGCTACAACGTCTGGGTTTCCCGAGACGGAGGCGACATCCGCCTGGAAGCGACCGCCCTGGACACGACTTGGACGCTCCAGGCCGACCTGGGGGTCGAATACCGGATCCTGGTCCAGGGTGTCGACGCCCTGGAGCGCGATGGCGCCATGAGCCCGCCCTCGGACGTCGTCTTCCTGCCGGAGCTGCAGCCCGAGGAGGGCGCCCCCCCGCTGAACGCCTCGTTCCGGCCGAACTACCCGAACCCCTTCAACCCCGAGACGACCATCCGCTACGGCATCCCCGAGGGCGCCCAGGACCAGCGGATCGCCTTGGAACTCTTCGACATCCGTGGCCAGCGGGTCCGCAGCTTCGATCCGGCGGAGACCCCGGGCTGGCACACCGTGATCTGGGACGGCCGCGACGACGCCGGAACCTTGCTCTCCTCCGGGCATTACATCGTCCGGCTGGTTTGCGGCGGGCGGACGTCGACCTGGAAAATGGCCATGGTTAAATAAAGGCCGATCCTGCCTTTTCCCGCCCCGCAAATCTGCTATCTTGAAGATCGACTGCTAACCTCAAGAAGATCGAGTGTGCCCGGCCGCTGCGAATCAACGGCGGGTGATTTTTTGTCCGTACGCCGAAGACGGGGACGACCATGAACCTGATCAAGCTGAAGAAGCTGGCCAACTCGCGCCAATTCACCGACCTCGAAGTGCTGTGGAGCGAGGCGCTCGACGAGCCCGACGCCGAGGTCGAGGAGATGCTGCGCGTGGCCGCGCAGGTGCGCCGCCTGGGCGAGGAGGAGCGGGCCGACGGCTTGCTCCAGGGATTGTTGCACGCGACCGAGCAGCGCGGCGGCCGTCGCGCCCGGCTCGACGTCGCCCGCCAGGCCGCGGCGCTGCTGCCGGCCTCGGTCCTGCTGCGCAGGGAGCTGCGGCAGCTGATGCCTTCGTTCCACACCGATTACGAGCACGCCGGCACGCTCACCTCGCGCCTGCTGGCCGAGGGGACGTCCCTGCCCGAGGGTCTGGCCGTGCTGGACCGCTTCCTGCAGCTGCGCCCGGGCTCGTTCCTGAGCGACCGCTCCCACCTCGAGCCCGGCATGGTCGAGGAGGTCGACGCCGAGCACACCAAGCTGACCGTCTCGTTCAGCGGCCGGCGCGAGGTCCTGGAGCGGGCCCGCGTCGGCGAGGTGATCGTCCTGCCGCCGGACCATTTCCCGTCGTTGCTGCTCTATCGGCCCGACGAGCTGCGCCGGATGGCCGCCACCGACCCCGAGTCGTTCGTCGTCAAGGCGCTGATGTCGACCCGCGACCGTACCCTTGCCCACCGCGAGCTGCGTACCCACTACGTCGCGCTCCACGGCGAGGACGGCTGGACGGGTTGGTGGAAGAAGGCCCGACCGGCCCTGAAGACCTCCAACCGGATCGAGATGACCGGCACCGGGCAGCCGACGTTCCATCTGCTGCGCCAGGAGAGCTCCTACGAGGAGCGCGTGCGCGAGCAGCTGCGCGGCCTGACCGAGCCCGCGCCGCGGCTGCAGTTCATCCTGGAGCGGCTCGGCGAGGCCCGCCGCGACAAGTCCGTCTCGCGCGCGATGGTCGGGGAGCTGGGCAACGCCGCCGCGCGCCTGGCCGGGCCGCTGCTGGAGAAGGACCCCGCGCTGACGCTGGCCTGCCTGGCCCTCCACGCCGAGGCCGCCGACCTGGGCGGCGACGTCGTGGAGGTGAACCCGCGGGCCGCCGCGCAGGTGATCCAGCGGATCCACGAGCCGGCGGTGCTGCCCTCGCACCTCGGCGATCGGCTGCTCCAGCTGGTGCTGGCCTTCGTCCGCAAGACCCAGCCGGCCGACCAGTGGACCGTCTTCTGGGGGCGGGTGCTGCCCCGCACCGGCCGGATGACCGCCGACATGATGGCGCGCGAGCTGCTCGCCGCCGGGCAGGAGCCCGTCCTGGTCGCGGCCCTCGAGGACGTGATGTCCCACCCGACCGCGTCGCCGGAGGTGCTGGGCTGGCTGTGGCGCACCAGGTTCGCCGAGACCAAGACCGGCCAGGCGCTGGCAGCCATGAAGGGCCTGGGCGTGGGCCGCCTGATGAACGCCCTGCTGGACCTGATGGACGCGACCGGCCGCATGACCGCGCTGTCGGACGACAAGCGCCTGCGCCGCGTGCTGGAGCAGGGACAGGAGGGGCTAGAGCTGCACGACGGCGAGCCGATCCGCATCTACCTGTCGGCCACCGGCCCGGACGAGGCGCGCGTGCTCAAGGAGCGCATCGAGCGCAACGGCGGCATCCGCGCCAGCACCCGCACCAGCCTGCTGGGCTGGCTGCGCACCGCCCACCCCGAGGTCTTCGCCGAGATGTCGCGGCCCTGGGAGGAGGACGTCTACTACACGACGATGTCCGGCCTGCAGCACCGCCAGGCGGCGCTGGACGAGCTGGTCCAGGTCGACCTGCCGGCCGTCGCCCGCCAGATCGGCGAGGCCGCGAGCCACGGCGATCTGAGCGAGAACGCGGAGTACACCGCGGCTCTGGAGAAGCGCGACCAGATCACCAGCCGCGCCACGCGCCTGGAGAACGAGCTGGCCCGCGCCAAGATCATCACCGACGAGATGGTGCGCTCGGCCTTCGTGAACGTCGGCACCCGCGTGCGCGTGCGCGACCTGCTGACCGGCGCCGAGGAGACCTACAGCTTCCTGGGCGTGTGGGACTCCCTGCCCGAGTCGGGCATCCTGTCCTACCGCGCGCCGCTGGCGATGGCCTTCATGGGCGCCCGGCCCGGCGACCAGGTGGAGTACGGCGAGGAGAGCGAGCGCCGGCACTGGGAGGTGCTGGAGGTCGGGCCCGCCCTCTAGGGCGGCGGCGTGGCAGGTTCCGGGTTCGCCTGGTATCCTGTGTGTCTCGCAGACGGTCCCGAAGTCCCCGGAGGTCCCGCTCTTGAAAGCGCTCCTGCTCGTCCTGCTCGCCCTGGCGGCCGCCGTCGGCCTGGCCGCCGTGCTGCTCCTGAGGTCCGCCACGGCGGCCGGCGTCCAGCAGGCCGGGGCCGCCGTCGACGGGGGCTCGTTCTACGACCTGAAGACCCGCACCCTGGCGGGCGAGCCCGCCTCCCTGGACGTCTACAAGGGGAAGGTGGTGCTGGTGGTCAACACGGCCAGCAAGTGCGGCCTCACCCCCCAGTACGAGGGCCTCGAGAAGCTGCATCGCGAGTTGGGCGGGGCCGGCTTCGCCGTGCTCGGCTTCCCGAGCAACGACTTCATGGGCCAGGAGCCGGGCACCCCCGCGGAGATCCGCGCCTTCTGCGACGCGAAGTATCAGGTGACCTTCCCGCTCTTCGAGAAGGTGGCGGTCAAGGGCGACGCCAAGTGCGACCTCTACCGCTTCCTGACCGCCAGCGGCCTCGAGGAGCCCACCTGGAACTTCACCAAGTACCTGATCGGCCGCGACGGCCGCGTCATCGCGCGCTTCGGCCCCCGCACCGCTCCCGATGACCCAGAGCTCCGCGCCGCCATCGATGCTGCGTTGCGACTCTGATCCACACATCCCGTGGTGACAGGGGTCGCTCGTCGGGCACATCCTGTGCCTGGCTCGCTTGGCCTTCCGGCCCTTCCGCCATCCTGGCTCCAGGGCCTGCAGGACACCCCTGCCACCACAGGATGTGTGGATCAGAGTCGAACAGCCGCACGAGCAGGCGCCGAGCGGCATCGAGGATCCCGGCCGGTCCTGGTCCCCTCCCTGTAGCGAGAGACATCTCGCCCAAGTGATCCATAGCCACGATGACAGGGGTGTCTGGAGGTCCCCTGCGCCAGGAGGGCGCAGGGGACCGTAAGTCAAGCGCTCCGGGCACACGAGGTGCCCGGTGCGCGTCCCCTGTCATCGTGGCTATGGATCACTTGGGCGAAGGTGCTCTCCCTACAGGAAGGGATCCTAGGACCGTCCGGCATCCTCGATCCCGCGAGGGTGGTTGATCGTGGCGGTCTTCTGGTCCGTGGGCCAAAGCACCAGTTCGGAGATGTTCACGTGCGCCGGTCGTGTTACGCAGTAGAGGACCGCGTCGGCCACGTCGGCGGGCTGCAGGGGCGGGAAGTTGCGGTAGACCTTGGCGGCGCGTTCCTCGTCGCCGTGGAAGCGCACGAGGCTGAATTCGGATTCGACCATGCCGGGATCCACGTTGCTGACGCGCACGCGCGTCCCCTTCAGGTCGATGCGCATGCCGTGGCCGAGGGCCGCGACGGCGGACTTCGTCGCGCAGTAGACGTTGCCGTTGGGGTAGACCTCGTGGCCGGCGATCGAGCCGATGTTCACCACGTGGCCGCGGTCGCGGGACGCCATGCCCGGCAGCACCGCGCGCGACACCCAGAGCAGGCCCTTGACGTTGGTGTCGATCATCTCCTCCCAGTCGGCGTGGTCGCCCTGGTGCAGGGGGTCGAGGCCGCGGCTCAGGCCGGCGTTGTTGACCAGCACGTCGATGTTGCGCCAGGGATCGGGCAGCGCCGTCACGGCGGCGTCCACGGCCTCGCGGTCGCGCACGTCCAACCCGATCGTCAGCGACGGCGCGCCGAGGTCGGCGGCGAGTTCCGTGAGGCGGTCGCGGCGGCGCGCGACCAGGATCAGCCGCGCCCCCTCGCGCGCGAACGCGCGGGCGCAGGCCTCGCCGATGCCGGAGCTGGCGCCGGTGACCATCACGCAGGTGTTCTCGAGGTTCTTCACGTCGTCGGCCTTCCTTTCCCTTCGTCGCGGTAGTTCGCCCAGGCGACGCCCAGCTTGCGCAGGCGGGCCCTCAGCGTGTGGGGGTTGACGCCCAGCAGCGCGGCGGCGCCGTGGCGCCCCTCGATGCGCCCGCGGGTCGCGGCCAGGGCGATCGAGACGTGCCGGCGCACGGCCTCGTCCAGGCTGACGATGCCGCCGGCCGTCGCCGCGGCGGTGGCGACGTCGTCGGCGCCGGTCGCGGACGACGGCAACGAGGTCGCCGCGCCGAGCGCGGCGGCGATCTGCAGGCCGGCGCCGTCGCCCAGGATGGCGGCGCGGTCGACGACCGACGCCAGCTCGCGCACGTTGCCCGGCCAGGCGTAGTCGGACAGCAGGGCCAGGTCCGTGGACGTGGGCAGCTGCAGGCGCAGGCCGAAGCGCAGGGCGGCGCGGTGGGCGAAATGCGAGGCCAGGGCGGGGATGTCCTGGCGCCGCTCGCGCAGCGGCGGCAGCACCACCGGGAAGCCCGCGATGCGGTACCAGAGGTCCTCGCGGAAGCGCCCGTTCTGCACCAGGGCGGGCAGGTCGCGATGCGTCGAGGCGACGATGCGCACGTCCACCTTCACGTCCCTTTCCCCGCCGACCCGCTCGAACGACCCCTCCTGCAGCACGCGCAGCAGGCGCACCTGGGCGGGCAGGGGCAGCTCGCCCACCTCGTCCAGGAGCAGCGTGCCCTGGTCCGCGCGCTCGAACCAGCCCCGCCGCGACGCGGTGGCGCCGGTGAACGCGCCCTTCTCGTGCCCGAAGAGTTCCGAGTCGATGAGCTCCGGGGGGATCGCGCCGCAGTTGACCCGCAGGAAGGGGCCGTGCCGGCGCGGCGACTGCTCGTGGATCGCGCGGGCGATGACCTCCTTGCCCGTGCCGCTCTCGCCCAGGATGAGCACCGGCACGCCCGAGCGCGCCACCAGGGCCACGCGCGCCATGACGGGCTCCAGGCCGCTCTCGACGCCGACGATGCGGTCGGTCAGTTCGATGCGGCCCAGGCGCGACAGGGCGGACCGCTTGTCGGCTTCCGCGGCGGCGCGCAGGGCCGACAGCTCGCGCAGGCGGCGGTCGTTCTCCAGGGCCGTGGCGAACGCCCGCTGGAGTTCGGTGAACAGCATCAGGTGCGCGGGCGCGAAGCAGGCCGGGGCGCGCGCCCGCAGCAGCAGCACGCCCTGCGGGTCGGGAGTGTCGCCGAGGGGAGCGGCCAGCCATTCGCCGCCGTCGGCGGCGGGCCCGATCGGGCAGGGTTCGCCGTCGGGCGCGGCCCCGTCCCGCAGGTGCTGCGCGCCGGTGCGTCGGGCCCAGACGCGCAGGCGCCGCACGACGGCGGGCGGCAGGGGGGACGTCGTGCGCAGCGGTTCGCCCCGGTCGATGTCGGCGTCCAGATCCGCGGTGATGGTGAGCAGCTGCGCCGCCGCCTCGTCGGGCAGGGCGATCGCCAAGCGGTCGACGGGCAGCTCGTCGGCGAGGATGCGGCCGATCGTGGCCAGGGACTCCTCGAGGGCCGTGTGCCGGCAGATGGCGCGCCAGACCTCCAGCATGACCAGTCGCTGGTCTTGCATCGTGTGACCTCCTCAGATCCAGATCATATGTCGGGATACCGTCATATATAAAGGAAAAGTTCCATGATATTTGATGGAAATTGCCGAGACGTCGACCTGAAATCATCTATCTTGTATGATGGCAACATGTTGTTCCGTTCCGGCTGGCGTGCACGTTTCTTGTTAGTGTTCCCGCTTCGGATGGATGATCCGCCAAAGTCCTTTCCGGAGGGCACGCCATGAAGATCCGCATCCTGGTCCCGGCCGCCGTCCTCGCCCTGATCGTCGGCGCGATCGCGCTGTCGGGCGCGGCCCGCGGGGCGCCCAAGCCGGTCGAACTGCTGAACGTGTCCTACGACCCCACGCGCGAACTCTACCGCGACGTCAACGAGGCCTTCGCCGCCCACTGGCTGGCGAAGACCGGCCAGACCGTGACCGTGCACCAGTCCCACGGGGGGGCCGGCAAGCAGGCGCGCGCGGTGATCGACGGCCTGCAGGCCGACGTCGTCACCCTCGCCCTGGCCTACGACATCGACGCCATCGCGAAGCACACGAGCTACCTGCCGGCGCAGTGGCAACAGCGCCTGCCGCACAACTCGTCGCCCTACACCTCGACGATCGTCTTCCTGGTGCGCAAGGGCAACCCGAAGCAGATCCGCGACTGGGACGACCTGCTGAAGCCGGGCGTCGCGATCGTGACCCCGAACCCGAAGACCTCCGGCGGCGCACGCTGGAACTACCTGGCGGCCTGGGCCTACGTCCTGCGCCGCGAACTCGGCGACCTGGCCAAGCTGCACGACCCGGCGGCCGCGGCCGAGGTCGAGGCGGCGCAAGTCGCGGCGCGGAGCTTCGTGGCCGAACTTTTCGAGCGCGTGCCGGTGCTCGATTCGGGCGCCCGCGGCTCGACCAACACCTTCGCCCGCAACGGCATCGGCGACGTGCTGCTGGCCTGGGAGAACGAGGCCTTCCTCGCCGTCGCCGAGCTGGGCGCCGGCGAGTTCGAGGTCGTCGTGCCCTCGGTCAGCATCCTGGCCGAACCGCCGGTGACGGTCGTGGACCACTGGGCCCGGGAGCACGGGACGCTCGAGGTCGCGCAGGCGTACCTGGAATTCCTCTACTCGCCGCAGGGGCAGCGTCTGGCGGCCCGACACTACTATCGGCCCGTCTCTCCCGAGCATGCCGACGCGGCGGACATGGCCCGCTTCCCCGCCCTGGCCCTGATCACCGTCGACGATGTCTTCGGCGGCTGGCAGCAGGCGCAGCGGGTCCACTTCGACGACGGCGGGGTCTTCGATCAGATCACGGCGGGCGGCCGGTGAAGCCCGGCCGGACCAGGCGCCGCGTCGGCGTGCTGCCCGGGTTCGGCCCGACGCTCGGGATCACCGTGTTCATGGTCAGCGTGGTCGTGGTGATCCCGCTGGCGGGCCTGTTCGCACGTTCGGCGGGGTTGGGTTTCGGAGGGGTGTGGGAGACGGTCACGACGCCCCGGGTGCTGGCCGCGTTCCGGCTCAGCTTCGGGGCGTCGCTGATCGCCGCGACGATCAACGCGGGCATCGGTTTTCTCGTCGCCTGGACCCTGGTGCGCTACGAGTTCCCCGGCAAGCGCGTCGTCGAGGCGCTGGTCGACCTGCCTTTCGCCCTGCCGACCGCCGTCTCGGGCATCGCGCTGACGGCCCTGTTCGCGCCCCAGGGCTGGGTCGGGCGCCTGCTCGCGCCGCTGGGGCTGCCGGTGGCGTTCACGCCCCTGGGCGTGACGGTGGCGCTGGTGTTCATCGGCCTGCCTTTCGTCGTGCGCACGCTGCAGCCGGCGCTGATGGACCTCGACGCCGAGGTCGAGGAGGCCGCGGCCGTCCTGGGCGCAGGCAGGCTGCAGATCCTGGGCAAGGTCATCGTGCCGACGGTCCTGCCGGCCCTGCTGACCGGCACGACGCTGGCCTTCGCCCGCGCGGTCGGGGAGTACGGTTCGGTCGTGTTCATCTCGGGCAACATGCCCAACAAGACCGAGATCGTGCCGCTGCTGATCGTCGCGAAGCTCGAGCAGTACGACTTCGCCGGCGCGACCGCGATCGGGGCCGTGATGCTGGTGCTGTCGTTCGCGATCCTGCTGGCGGTCAATCTGCTGCAGGGCTGGACCGGCCGCTACCGCGAGGGGAACTGAGATGGCCGGCGCCGGCGGCGGGCATCGTGCGGCATCGCGGCCCCGCCCGGGCGTGGGCGAGTCCGCGCCGGTGCGCCGCCTGCTGATCGCCGCGACGCTGCTCGTGCTGGGGTGCGTGCTGGTGCTGCCCCTGGTGTCGGTCTTCGCCGAGGCGCTGCGCGGGGGGCTCGGCGCCTACCTGGCCAGCTTCCGCGATCCCGAGGCGCTGGCGGCGATCCGGCTGACCCTGCTGGTCGCCGCGATCGCGGTGCCGGTGAACGTCTTCTTCGGCCTGTCCGCCTCCTGGGCCATCGCGAAGTTCTCGTTCCCCGGCAAGCGGCTGCTCATCACCCTGATCGACCTGCCGTACGCCGTGTCCCCGGTCGTCAGCGGCCTGGTCTACATCATGATCTACGGCGCCAACGGCGTGTGCGGTCCCTGGCTGGCGGCCCACGACCTGCAGGTGATCTTCGCGGTGCCCGGCATCGTGCTGGCGACGATCTTCGTGACCTTCCCCTTCGTCGCCCGCGAGCTGATCCCGCTGATGGAGGCGCAGGGCACCGAAGAGGAGCAGGCGGCGATGACCCTCGGCGCGAGCGGCTGGCAGACCTTCCGGCGCGTCACCCTGCCGAACGTGCGCTGGGCTCTGCTGTACGGCGTGATCCTCTGCAACGCGCGCGCCATGGGCGAGTTCGGCGCCGTGTCGGTGGTCAGCGGCCACATCCGCGGCAAGACCGCGACGATGCCGCTGCAGGTCGAGATCCTCTACAACGAGTACAACTACGTCGCCGCGTTCGCCGTCGCGTCGCTGCTGGCGATGCTGGCGCTCGTGACCCTGGTCGCGAAAGCCGTGGTGGAACGGCGGGCGGGCGCCGCGGCGGCCGCGGTCGAAACGGCACTCCAGCCCCATGAGGCGTCATGAGCATCGAAGCCCGGCACATCACCAAGACCTTCGGCGCCTTCCGCGCCCTGAACGACGTCAGCCTGACGGTGCCCACGGGCCGGCTGATGGCCCTGCTCGGCCCCTCGGGCTCGGGCAAGACCACGCTGTTGCGGATCATCGCCGGTCTGGAGCAGGCGGACCCCGGCAGCGGCCAGGTCCTGTTCGACGACGCCGACGTGGCGGTCCGCCCGGTGCGCCGCCGCGGCGTGGGTTTCGTGTTCCAGCACTACGCCCTGTTCCGGCACCTGACCGTGTTCGACAACGTGGCCTTCGGCCTGCAGGTCCGTCCTCGCAAGGAGCGTCCGGACAAGCAGGAGATCCGCAAGCGGGTCGGCGACCTGCTGCGGATGGTCCAGCTCGACACGCTGGCCGACCGCTACCCGGGGCAGCTCTCCGGCGGCCAGCGCCAGCGCGTGGCCCTGGCGCGCGCCCTGGCGGTCGAGCCGCAGGTCCTGCTGCTGGACGAGCCGTTCGGCGCGCTGGACGCGAAGGTGCGCAAGGAGCTGCGCGTCTGGCTGCGCCGCCTCCACGACGAGCTGCACGTCACCAGCGTCTTCGTCACCCACGACCAGGACGAGGCGCTCGAGGTCGCCGACCGGGTCGTGGTGATGAACGAGGGGCGCATCGAGCAGGAGGGCACGCCCGACGAGGTCTTCCACCACCCCGCCACGGAGTTCGTCATGCGATTCCTGGGCGAGGTGAACCAGTTCCACGGCCGCGTCGACGCGGGCCGCGTCGCGTTCGCGGACGTCGAGCTGGACGCCGGCGACCACGGCCGCCTGGCCGGCCCGGCGCGGGTGTTCGTGCGGCCGCACGAGTGGGAGGTGTCGCTGGCGCCGCCGTCGCAGGCGGCCATCCGGGCGGTCGTGAAGCGGGTGCAGAGCGCGGGACCGGTCGCGCGGCTGGAGCTGCGGACGGCCGACGGCGCGCTGCTGAACGCGGAGCTGCCCCAGGAAACCCTGGAGCAGCTCGGGTTGGCGGTCGGATCCGAGGTCCACGTCACGCCGCGACGCCTGCGCGTCTTCGCGGCGGACCGCGTCCCGCCGACGGCGGGAGCCTGATCACCGATAGGCGGCCTTCACGGCGCCCCACGTCGCGCGCTCCGCGGCCACCACGTCGCCCTCCAGCGTCAGCATGATCGCGAGGTCGCCGTATTCGGGCGTCAACGCGGTCCAGGGGCCGAATTCCCCCGTCTCGGAGATGTAGCGCACGCCCGGGCCGTACGCGTCCCCGTTCTGGAAGTAGGCCACCCGGCCCTGCCTGACGGAGGCCGTGTAGCAGACCACCAGGTAGTCGCCCACCGGCAGGTCCAGCGTCGGCGTCGAGAAATCGAAGACGACCCACTGCGCGCCCGTCGAGAAGTCCAACACCCGCGACCGGGTCGCCAGCACGACGCCGCCCAGGGTGCGCACCTGGGCGTAGACGGTGTCGCCCGCACCCAGCGGCGGCACGCCGCCGGCGGTCTGCCCGTCCAGCACCACCTGGAAGGCCACGCTGAAGAGGGCGCCGTCGCACTCGTTGTGGAAGCTCTGCCCCTCGCCGGCGATGAAGCCGCCGGCGCTCATGCCGAGCCAGGCCTTGCCGCCGTTGGGCGTCACGCCGAGGGACGAGGGACAACCGAAGGCGGTCCCGGCCGTGGTCGCCAGCAGGGCGATCAGCAATGCTCGCATCATCCGTGCTTGCATGTTGGCACCTCCCGCTCGGGGAAGGATCCGGTCATCTGCGCCGCGGCGGGGAACCGTCGGTTCTTTCCGGGTCGCCCCCGGAAGCCGGCGCCCCGCTCGCGGGACCGGTCGCCGGGGAACCCCGCAAGGATCGGGCCCTGTTGACGCCGGGCTCCGGGTACCCCTACCTTGCAGTCTGATCGCCCATCACGCATGGAGGCACGATGACGCATCTATCGAGGACCGGGATACGCCGGTGGTCGTCGGCCGCATGCCTGCCCGTCATCCTCGCCTTCGGCGCCTGCGCCCCGGCCGATTGGCCGACGCTGAACGGCGATGGCGACAACCGCTTCAGCGGCCCCTGGGACGGCGTCTACGAAGGCACCGGGATCTTCAGCAACCCCGCGCTCCAGATCAGGGACCGGCACGTCAACGTCACCGTGCAGATCACCGATCTCGGCAACAACGCGATCCGCGTCCAGCTCTTCTTCAGGCCGCCGACCAACGAATACTCGCCGATCCTGCGCCTGGAAGGCGCCCTCAGCAGCGCCGACTACGCCGATCTGCTCGAACTCCACGACGTGTCCTACCACCACGCGAGCCTCGCACGCTCCGCCACCGGGGCGGTCTCGGGTCTCATGGAAGTGGACGGGATCGACGAGCAGTCGTACTGGTCCTGCACCGTGCGGGTGAATCCCGCCGTAAAATGAACCGGCCGCGCCAAGCGATGGCGCGGCCGGGCACGATCCTGACGGCGCGACCTATTCGATCCAGCGGGTCAGCCAGGACATGACCTCGTCGTGCCACTGGATCGAGTTCGCCGGCTTCAGCACCCAGTGGTTCTCGTCCGGGAAGTAGAGCAGCCGCGCCGGCACGCCCAGCCGTTTCAGGGCGGTGAAGGTGCTCAGGCCCTGGGTGTCGACCACGCGGTAGTCGAGGCCGCCGTGCACCACCAGCGTGGGCACGCTCCAGTTCTGCACGAAGTCCGCCGGGTTGTGCAGCTCGAAGCCCGCGCCCTCCGCCCACGGCGTGCCGCCGTGCTCCCATTCGGGGAACCACAGCTCCTCGGTGTCATAGTAGGCCATGCGCTCGTCCAGGTTGCCGTCGTGGCAGACGAAGGCCCGGAACTTCTTGCCGAACGGCTGGCCGTGCATCCAGTTGATCATGTAGCCGCCGTAGCTCGCGCCCGCGGCCACGACGCGGCTCCCGTCCAGCCAGGGGTAGTCCGCGAGGGCCGCGGCCAGACCCTTCTCCAGATCCTCCAGGGGCCGGTCGCCCCAGTGGTGGCGGATGGCGTCGCAGAAGGGCTGCCCGTAGCCGGTGGAACCGTGGAAGTCGACGGCCACGGTGGCGAAGCCGGCGCCCACGTAGGCCTGCGGGTTCCAGCGGTAGTGGAAGTCGTTGCCGAAGCTGCCCTGCGGGCCGCCGTGCACCAGGAAGGCGACGGGCCAGGTGCGGCCGGCGGCCGCGGCCTCGGCCGTCCAGTCGTAGGGCTTCACCAGGTAGGCGTGCACGACCTCGTCGTTCCAGCCCTTGAAGGTGAACTGCTCGGGCTCGCCCATCCGGCAGGCGGCCAGCGCGGCGTCGTTGATGTGCGTCAGGCGGCGCTCGTCGCCGCCGGCGGGGGCGCAGGTGTGCAGCTCGTCGGGGGAGCGCAGGTGCTGCTTCGTGTAGAGCAGGCGCTTGCCGGCCAGGCGCAGCGAGCCGTTGCCGCCGTCGCGCACGACCAGGCGCGCCTTGCCCGACGCGACGTCCAGCGCGAAGACCGCTTGCTGGCCCAGGTAGGGGGCCGTGACGTAGATCGACTTGCCGTCGGCCGACCACAGCAGCGAGCCGGGGCTCAGCGCCAGGTTGTCGTGGTCCAGATTCAGGCTCCGTTCGGTCCCGTCCGGCCAGCCGCGCAGCACGACGTGGTAGCGGTCGGCCTCGAAGCCGGGGCGGTCCATGGCCAGCCAGGCCAACGTCTTGCCGTCGGGCGAGAAGACGGGCTGGGTGTCCTGGGCCTCGTTCGCCTCGGTCAGGCAGAGGCGGCGGCTCGGGCTGTCGGTGCTCACGGCGTAGAGGTCGTCGTCGGTGCTCCAGGCGGCCGCGCTGCCGTCCTTGACCCGCGCGGCGAAGACCAGCGTGCGGCCGTCGCGGCTGAAGGCGAACTCCTCGCTGCCGCCGAAGGGCAGCGTGGGCGCATCGGCGTCCAGGCCGGGCGTCAGGTCGCGCACCTGTTCGTCGGTCCCGGCCCAGGGGCGCAGGAAGACGTGGTTGCGCTTGCCGTCCTCCCAGGTGTCCCAGCGCCGGAAGAACAGCTCGTCGTAGGTCCGGCCGGTGGCGACGGTCGCGGCCTTGTCGGCGTCGCGCGCGACCGTCTCGGCGATCGTGGCGTCGGGGTAGACGGCCAGCGAGAAGGCGTAGGCCTCCAGCTGCGGCACGACCTCGAAGTTCTCGACGTCCAGGGGCAGGCGGGTGACCTGGGCGGCCTCGCCGCCGCGCGGGTCGATCGTCCAGACCTGCGCCGAACCCGAGCGCGTGCTCAGGAAGGCGACGCGGCCGTCCGGCAGCCAGCGGCCGTTCCAGTCGGCGGCGGGGTCGGCGGTCAGGCGGCGCGGCTCCGACTTGCCGTCCAGGGCGACGAGCCACAGGTCGGTACGGCCCTTGTTCGCCTCGAGGTCGGTCGTGCGCAGCGTGTACAGCGCGAGGGCCCCGTCGGGGGAGACCCGCGGGTCGGAGAGGCGCTGCATCGCGAGCATGTCGTGGACGGTGAAGGGGTGGGGGTCGGCGGCGAGGGCCGGGCTCGCGAGGGCGGCCAGCAGCACGGTCAACAGCACGAGGTGGCGCACTTCGGATTCCTTCCGTTCGTGGCTGGGGGGCGTCGGCGATCCAATATAATCGAGGGGAGGGTGGATATGAAAGGTCCGCGCGGAAGGTTCCGTCGCAGGCCCGGCAGAATCCGCCTTGCCGGGAGATCCGATTGCTGGCCGAAGCGGCGGCTCTCGGGTATACCTGATGCATGCGTCGGCGGACGGCCGGGCGCCGGGCTGCCGGATCGCGGGGGCGAAAGGTCGACATGAGCATCAGCGAGCATCTGCGGGCCATCCTCGGGACCGCGCGCGACGGGACCGGGATGGACGTCGTCATCGTCTCGACGACATCGCCGGACCTGGCCGCCTTCTGGCAGCGGCGGCTGGAGCAGGGGCGCGGGGTCGTCTGCCGGCCGGACACCCTGGTCCTGGCGATCCACGAGGACTGGCCGGGCGGCGCCGGCAACGGTCTGGGCACCCTCCATGCCTGGCGCGAGGCCTCGCGGCTGGCGCGCGATCGGCACGGCGCGGACCTGCGCGCCCGCCTGGACGAGGGCGCGGCGATCGGCCTCTACCACACCGCCGGCCAGGGAACCCGGCTCGCCCCCCTGCCGGGCAGCGAGGGGGGGAACAAGTCCGCGGTGAAGCTGCCGGGGCTGGTGAGGCTCGACGGCCGTGTCGAGCAGCTGACCATCCTCGAGGCCGTGATCCGCCAGACGTCCGTCTACGCGTCGTCGCACCGCGGCCGTCTCGGCGTCTTCTGGGGCGATCAGGTCTTCATCCCCTCGGCGCCGTTGCCCGCGAAGCCCCGCCATCACGTCGACATCCTGGCCAGGCTGGGCGCGATGCCCACGGCCGACGCCTGGCTGCGGGACGGACTGGACCGCTACGGCCTGGTCGCCGTCGGGAAGGACGGCGACGCCGTCCAGGTCGAGAAGGTCTCGCACGCGGCGGCCGTGCAGCTCATGGCGGACGGCGTCATGCATGTCGACGGCGGCATCGGCGTGAGCCTCGGCTCCTTCAGCCTGTCGGCCGCCATGACGGCGGCGCTGGACGCGGAGTTCGACGCCGAGCTGCGCGCGCGGACCGCCAAGTTCGACACCGACCCCCATTTCTGGATGCCGCTGACCCTGCCCGCGGCGACCTACCGGCGGATGATGGCGGCCAAGGGCGTCGCCGCGGAACTCGCCGACGCCCACCACCGCCGGCTGTCGGCGTTCCGGGCGCGGTTCCGCGGCGAGCATCCGGGCGAACCGGTCTTCGGTTGCCTCGACATCGGCGCCGGCTGCTACTGGTGGGATTTCGGCACGATCCCGGGCTACCTGGCGAACGTCCGTCGCCTGCTCGGCGACGACGAGGAGGCGCGGTCGATGCGCTCGTTCCTCGGCGTGGATGCCGACCCCGGCGCCGTGTTCAGGGACGGCAGCCTGCTGCTGGACTGCGCGATCGGGGAGGGGCCGACCGCGGGCTCCGTGCTGGTCGGGGTGACGGCGCGGCGGGTCGACGTCGTCGACTCGGTGCTGGTCAACGTGACGGCGCCGGAGGTGTCGGGCCGGGACCTGCTGCTGTACAACGTGGTGGAACCGGGCCGGCTCGCGCCGCCCGCCGGCGCCGTCAGGGCGGACCTGTTCCTGCCCGATGATCGCCGCCTCAGCGTCTGGTCGCACGTGGATCGCGACGGCAAGCAGGACTGGGAGACGGTCCTGCCCGGCAACGAAGTGAGCCACGCCGGACTCTGCAGCCTGAACGCGACGCTGCCGCTGGCCGGGATCGCGGCCGCGTCGCGCCGCAACCGCGAGCGGCTGGCCGGCGAGATCGCGGGAAGCCCGCATCCGCGGTCGTGGCGCGACCGCACCGACACCTGACCTCCACCGAGGAGCGCGATGTGACATCCCGGACCGTGGACATCCTGGTGACGGGCGCTTCCGGCTTCGTCGGACGGCGCCTCGCGCGGCGGCTCGCCGAAGCGTTTCCGGACGCGACGATCCTCGGCGCCGACCGCCGGCCCCCGGACGACGGCGACGCGGGGGTCGCGCACGCCGAGCTGGACACCACCGATCGGCGGGCCGTGGCGGCGCTGGTCGCCGAGCACAAGCCCGCGCTGGTGTTCCATCTCGCGGCGCAGGCGCACGTGCCCACGTCGTTCGCGGAGCCGGTGCCCACCTGGAACGTCAACCTGATGGGGACGCTCCACCTCGTGGAAGCGGTCCGCGACGCGGTCCCGGAGGCGCGGTTCGTCCACGTCGGTTCCGCCGAGGCCTACGGCAGCGAGTTCCTGCGCGGCGTCCCGCTCGCCGAGGACGCCGCCTTCTCGCCCCTGAATCCCTACGCCGCCAGCAAGGCGGCGGCGGACCTGCTGGTCCGCCAGCAGGCGGCCGCCGGGCTGCGGGCCGTGGTGCTGCGGCCCTTCAACCACGTCGGGCCCGGCCAGCGCCGGGACTTCGTGGTGTCGGCCTTCTGCTCGCAGATCGCCGGCATCGAGCGCGGCCTGCAGGAACCCGTCATCATGGTCGGCAACCTCGACGCCCGTCGGGATTTCCTGGACGTCCGCGACGTCCTGGACGCCTACGTCGCCGTCGTCGCGCGGGGCGGCGATCTGCGGCCCGGGTCGGCGTACAACCTCTGCTCCGGTCGGACGGTGGCGATCCGCGACGTGCTGGAGGACCTCCTGGCGCTCAGCCGCGTCGCGATCGACGTCCGGGTGGATGCCGCGCGGTTGCGACCGGTGGAGATCCCGGTCATGGCGGGGGATGCGGGCGCCGCCCGGGCGGCGCTGTCGTGGGAGCCGCGGATCCCGTGGCGGCAGACGCTGGCCGACACGCTGGCGTACTGGCGCGACACGCTCGCCTGAACGGGCCGCGGCGCGGTCAGGCGCCAGCGAGCCGCCGCAGGCGGGCGAGGTCGGCGTCGACCATCAGGCGCACGAGCTCCTCGAACGTGACCCGGGGTTCCCAGCCCAGCTCCCGCGCCGCCTTGGCGGGGTCGCCGAGCAGCTGGTTCACGTCGGCGTGCCTCAGGTACAGCGGGTCGACCACGACGTGCCGCTGCCAGTCGAGCCCGGCGCGGTCGAAGGCGATCTCGCAGAACTCCCGCACCGTGTGCGCACGGCCGCTGGAGATGACGTAGTCGCAGGGTTCGTCCCGCTGGAGCATGAGCCACATGGCGTGCACGTAGTCCGGGGCGTAGCCCCAGTCGCGCTTGGCGTCCAGGTTGCCCAGGCGCAGCTCCTGCTGCAGGCCCAGCTTGATGCGCGCCACGCCGTCGGAGATCTTGCGCGTCACGAACTCCAGGCCCCGGCGCGGCGATTCGTGGTTGAACAGGATGCCGGACACGGCGGGGATCCCGTAGCTCTCGCGGTAGTTCACGGTGATGTGGTGGCCGTAGCACTTGGCCACGCCGTACGGGCTGCGCGGGTAGTGCGGGGTCTGCTCGTTCTGCGGCGTCGTGACGACCTTGCCGAACATCTCGCTCGACGAAGCCTGGTACATCCGGATGGACCGGTCGACGATGCGGATCGCCTCGAGCACGCGGGTGACGCCCAGCGCGGTGACCTCCCCGGTGAGGATCGGCTGCTTCCACGACGTGGGCACGAAGGACTGGGCCGCCAGGTTGTAGACCTCGTGCGGGCGGATGTCGGCGACGGCGTCGATCACCGACGACTGGTCCATCAGGTCGGCCTGCACCAGGGAGATCCGGTCCCTGACGTGGTCGATGCGCTCGGTGTTCTCGGAGCTCGTGCGCCGCACGATCCCGTGGACCTCGTACCCCTTGTCCAGGAGCAGTTCCGCCAGGTAGGAGCCGTCCTGACCGGTGATTCCCGTGATCAGGGCCCGCTTGGCTGCTGGATTCGCCATCGAGGTCGACCTTTCGTCATCGGCGTGGGGGAGGCCTGTCGCCGCCCCGGGATCGCCAATTATAGTCGATGCCATGCTTTCCGGGCAACACGCGTGCAGCGGAGCCATCCGGAGTCCGGACGGCGCCCCATGGCCGCGCCGGATGAATTGATCTTGCGGGTTGGCCCCGGTTGATCGATATTCTATACCATAAGGTATTGAATAGACCCAACCAGGAGGCGACCGTGACCCCCGCCCAGATCACCCCGGACATGACCCTGTTCGACGTCACCGAGCGCTACCCCGAGACCATCCCCGTCCTGGTGGACCAGGGTTTCAGCCACGTCGCCGATCCCGCCCGCCGCGCCTCCCACGGCAAGATGGTGACGCTGTCGCAGGCCGCCCAGATGCGGGGCAAGGACCTCGGCGCGCTGCTGGCCAGCCTCGGCGGCGCGGTCGCGGCCGTGCGCAGCGGCGCCGACCTGACCCTGCAGACGGCCGACGACGGGCGCGTCTTCCCTTCGACGGGCGACATCCGCGTGGCGGGCCTGGTGCCCTGCCCGGTGCGCCTGCCGCTGCTGGAGGCCTTCGACGCCGCCCGCCTGGGGGTCGAGCGCAAGCACGGCGTGACCGTCGGGCACCGCCTGGCCGCCGCGAGCATCGGCATGGACGCCGTCCAGAAGGAGATGGCCGCACTGCGCGACGAGGCCGACCTGCCGCACGTCTTCGTCTCGGCCGGCTTCGAGGCCTTCTTCGACCGCCGCAACCTGGCCCGCTTCAAGGACCGCGGCGTGTTCGTCGATCGCTCGCCGCGCGGCGTCAACGCCGACTTCGCCGGCCTGGACCTGAAGGACCCCGACGGCCACTACGCGATGATCGCCGTGGTGGCGGCGGTGTTCCTGGTCGACAAGGCGCAGCTGGCCGAGGGCGAGGAGATCCCGCGCACCTGGGCGGACGTGCTGTCGCCGCGCCTGGAGCGGCGCGTGGCGCTGCCGGTGGGGGACTTCGACCTCTTCAACGGCATCCTCCTGACGACCTGGAAGCGTCACGGCGACGAGGGCGTGCGCGCCCTGGCGCGCAGCCTGCTGCGCTCGCAGCACCCCAGCCAGGCCGCCGGCCGCTTCAAGGCGGGCCGCGGCGAGGCGCCCCTGGTGTCGGTCATCCCGTACTTCTTCTCGCGCATGGCCCGCCTCAACCCCGGCGTCGAGGTGGTGTGGCCACAGGACGGCGCGGTCATCAGCCCGATCTTCCTGCTGGAGCGCCGCGACGCGCCGCCGGCGGCGCAGGAGCTGGCCGACTTCTTCTTCTCGCGCGCGACCGGCGAGATCCTCAGCCACCGCGGGCTGTTCCCGTCGCTGCTGCCGGAGGTGACCAACGAGCTGCCGGCCGGCGCGACGTGGCAGTGGCTGGGCTGGGACACCATCCGCGAGCACGACCTCGGCGAGCTGATCCCGCGGTTGGCCGGCGTGTTCCGCGAGGCGACGGGGGGCGAGGCATGAGGTTCGTGACCGTCAGCGGGCCGCCGTCGTCGGGCAAGACGGCGGTGATCCTCAAGACCATCGCGCACGTGCGCCAGGACGGCCCGCACGGGCCGGGCCTGCGCGTGGGCGTGGTGAAGTTCGACTGCCTCAGCACCCAGGACGACGAGACCTACGCCCGCCACGGCCTGCCGGTGCGCAAGGGCCTGTCCGGCGCGCTCTGCCCCGACCACTACTTCGTCAGCAACGTCGAGGAGTGCGTGCAGTGGGGCCGCGGCGAGGGCCTGGACGTGCTGGTGAGCGAGAGCGCCGGCCTCTGCAACCGCTGCTCGCCCTACATCCGCGACGTGCTGGCTGTCTGCGTCATCGACAACCTCTCGGGCATCGACACGCCGCAGAAGATCGGCCCGATGCTGAAATCGGCCGACATCGTGGTGATCACCAAGGGCGACGTGGTCAGCCAGGCCGAGCGCGAGGTCTTCGCCGCCCGCGTGCGGCGCGTCAACCCCAAGGCCCGCATCCTGCACGTCAACGGCGTCACCGGCCAGGGCAGCTTCGAGTTCGCCTCGCTGTGGCGCGAGGGCGCGGAGGTCGACACGGTCGAGGGCCGCCGCCTGCGCTTCAGCATGCCGGCGGCGCTGTGCAGCTACTGCCTGGGCGAGACGCGCATCGGCGCGCAGTACCAGCTGGGCAACGTGCGCAAGATCGACCTCGGCACCGCGGGCGCGGACCTCGAGGTCGACGCCGACCGCCAGCGCGGCGCGCCGCTCAGCGGTGGGGAGGGGGCGCGATGACGCACCTGGACCTGCTGCTCGGCGTGACCGTGGGTGCCCTGCGCGAACGGTGGCCGTACGCCGAGCGCTTCCTGGGCGAACGCGGCGTGGAGCTGCCCGAGGCGCCTGCCGCGGCGCTGGCCGACTGCTGCGACGCGGCGCTGCTCGCGGACCTCGCGGCCTTCCTGGCCGAGATGGAGGCCTTCCTGTCCGCCGAGGAGGAGACCGTCGGCGCGATCACCGTCCTGGGCGGCCGCGACAAGCGCGGCGAACCGGAGCCGGTGCGCGAGCTGACGGTGAGCAAGGGCGACGTCGTCTGCATCGTGGGACCGACCGGCTCGGGCAAGAGCCGCCTGCTGGCGGACATCGAGTGGGTGGCCCGCGGCGACACGCCGACCGGCCGTCGCGTCCTGGTCGACGGCCGCGAGGGGGACGAGCGCTGGCGCGCCGGCGGCGACCGCAAGCTGGTCGCGCAGCTCAGCCAGAACATGAACTTCGTCATCGACATGGGCGTGGGCGACTTCCTGGCCCTGCATGCCGAGAGCCGCCGCGCCGACGATATCCCCGGCAAGGTGAGCCGCATCTGGGAGGAGGCCAACGCGCTCGCGGGCGAGCCCTTCGCCCTGGACACGCCGGTCACCAGCCTATCGGGCGGCCAGTCGCGCGCGCTGATGATCGCCGACACGGCCGTGCTGTCGCGCTCGCCGGTGGTGCTGATCGACGAGATCGAGAATGCGGGCATCGACCGCCGCAAGGCCCTCGAGGTGCTCGTCGGCCAGGACAAGATCGTGCTCATGGCCACCCACGACCCGATCCTCGCCCTGATGGGCGACCGCCGCGTGGTCGTCGGGGGCGGCGCCATGCGCGCCGTGGTCGAGCCCAGCGACGCCGAGCGCGCCAACCTCGTGGAGCTGCGGGCGCTGGACGCGCGGCTGATGGAGCTGCGGGGGCGGCTGCGGCGGGGGGAGCGGCTGGACGTGATCTGAAGGAGCCGCCGGTTGACGCGGATTCCCCGGAAGAGCCATGATCCGCTGGAAGTCCGTCTCTGTTGACAGCGACGACCTCCGGGAGGAGCCCCGCCATGAGGAAGAGCCTCGCCCCCCCGCTCCCGACGATGCAGGACCTGCACGACGCGCTCGGCGAACCCGTCGATGCCTACCTGCTGGAGGAGGACCAGGCGTTGTTCCGCATGCGGTTCGACGGCGAGACGACGACTGATTCCGGCGTTGTGGCGCAGAACCTGACCGGGATCACCTACCATGCCGGCGAGCCGTCGTTCTCGCCGCCCGCCCTCCGCCCGGCTGCCGAGCGCCGGCTGCTGGGCCTGATCGCGCGCGCCCGCCCCGATCTGCGCCCACGGATCCGCGAACGCCTCGGCGCGGCGGCCGGCGACCTCAAGACCGTCGACGGGAACGAGATGTACGCGCTCGGCGAATGCGCATTCTCGTCCGAGGACGACGGGTACTACGCTTACGGGGACCTCGACACCGAGCATAGCTGGATCTTCCTGCAGGGCGATCTGAGCGTCGGCTCGGAATTCTCCCTCCAGCTCGTCCCCGATCTCGCGGATGACATCTGGCTCTACGGGCGGATCTGGTCGATCGGCGACCGGACCGTCGGCGGCGAGGCGTGGTCCAACGTGCTGGAGTGCATGTACGTCATCGACATGGGGATCCAGGAAGCGACCGACGAGCAGGGCGGCGTCCTCGGCGAGTACCGGTCTTACATGTACTATTCGGTCCTCTTCGCTCCCGAATATGGCCCGATCATGAGTACGGAGCGGCAGGTCCTCGCTCCCGATCCCTTCCTGCAGGAGGGAGGCGCGGTCATCCGCGGGTTCCGGTGCGACATCGTGCGCTGAAGACCGTGCCCCGCCCGTCGGCGGCCGTGTGCTGCCGGCGGCGTCTGCATCGCGAAATGTGCCGGGCCCGGGTCACGGGCGCCATACCCGCCGAAAGGGTCATGTCGTGACCACGCGTCGACCGTCCCGCACGTCGACTGGACTCTTCCTGCTGACCGCGTTCGCCGCCGCCGCTTCCGCCGCCGACTACGATCTAGAAGGCCGCTGGCTGATCGGGATCGATGCCGTTTCGAACACAGTCGGCGCCAACGATCGGGCCGACGGCCTGTTCATCGAGGAGACGGCCCCCGGCGCCGGACTGCAGTTCGGTTACATGTTCACGCAGAACTTCCAGGTGCGGCTCTACGCCGCCGCGGCCGACCACGGGACCAGCAACCCGGACCTCGACATCCGAGTCGGGGGCGGCACCTTCGACGCCGTCTATTTGTTCCGTACCGGGCGACAGGTACGCCCCTACGTCTTCGGCGGCCTCGGCGGTTTCAACCTGGAATCGCGACAGGCCGACCTGCTCTACAGTGCGGAGGGTCCCGGCATGGCCATTGGCGGCGGCGTCCAGGTGATGCTAGGCCGAAGGGTTTCCCTGCACGGCGCGCTGCGTTTCGAGGCGATCTACTGGGAGAAGGTCTCCGCCACCTACGCCGGTCCAGGGGGCGGTTCGGCGACGGTTACCGTGCCGGTCGACGAGGAGGGCACCACGGGAAATGTTCTGCTGGGGATCTCGCTCTGGCTGTGATCGTCGACGGGATTTGACTTCCGGGCGGTGATCGGCCTCTATGTGTTCGACCCGGCACCTGGTTCGAGGTCGGCAGCACGGAGGCACCATGATCCACATCGTCCTGGGCATGCACAAATCCGGCACCACCCTGGTCTCCCAGATCCTGCACCACTCCGGCATCGACATGGGCGACTTCGACGAGTCGGTCAGCTACGACCGCGGCAACAAGTACGAGCGGGCGTCGGTGCTGGCGCTGGACATGGACATCCTGGGCGCGCCCGACGACGAGGTGCTCGACCTGGGCGTGCGCGGCCCGCTCCAGCTGACCGACGCGCAGCGCGCCCGCATGCACGGGATCATCGCCGACGGCCAGGCGCGCCACGCCGACTGGGGCTTCAAGGACCCGCGCCTGACCCTGGTCTACGACCTCTGGGCGCGGGAGCTGCCCGAGCACCGCCTCATCGCCGTCTACCGCGACCCGGCCGAGGCCTGGCCGCGCTTCAAGTGGCGGGGCCGGCGCCTCTACCACACCAATTTCGCGCGCGCGTCCGCCTTCCTGGACCGCTGGCACGAGCACAACGAGTGCCTGCTGCGTCTGGCGGGCGAACCGGGAAGGAACGTCCTGTTCCTGAGCTACCACGAACTGATGTCCGACGACGCGGAACTCCAGCGTCTGCGCGATTTCGTGGGCCGCGACCTGGTCGACCGCCGCCAGAGCGGCCTCTACCGCGGCCGCCCTCACCCCGACGTGTTCCTTCGCGCCGCCTCCTGGTGGCGCGACCGCCGCACCGGCCGCCCGGCCGCCGCCGTCCTGGCCGATCTCGACGCCGCCCGGCGCTGAAGCGGGGCGCCCGTCACGTTTTCCGCCCTCGGCCGTATACCCCGGATGTACCCGCACGACCCGGAGGAACGCGACCGCCATGGATCCCCGTCGAGACCTGCGTGACCGACGCCACGCCCGCCTGCTGCAGGCGGCGCGCGGCGGCGACCAGGAGGCGTTCGGGCGCCTCTACGCGGAGCTCTACGACCCCGTGGCCGGGTTCCTCGGGCGTCGGCTCGCCTCGTCCCACGACGTCGAGGATCTGATCGCCACGGTCTTCCACCGGTTCGTGGAGCACCTGGCGCGGTTCGATCCCCGGAAGGGATCGGTGCTGGGCTGGGTCCTGGCCATGGCCCACCACGCGCTGGTCGATCACCTGAGATCCGTCCGCGAAACCGAGCCGGTGGACGCACTGGCCGCGACGCTGGCGGGACCGGCGGACGATCCGCTGGCCGACCTCATCCGCGACGAGGACCGCGACCGCGTCCGCGCCGGGCTGCTGCGGCTGCCCGACGGGGACCGCGGACTGATGGCCCTGCGTTACGGGGACGGGCTGCGCCACCGGGAGATCGCCGCGTTGACGGGACTGAGCGAGGCCGCCGTCCGGCAGCGCCTCTCGCGCGCCCTGCGCGAGCTGCGTCGTCACGTGCGCGGTCCGCACACCTGCGAAGGCGAGGTGGACTATGCGACGCAATGAGCTGGAGAGGGCGTTGCGTTCCCTGCACGCGTCCCCGGCGCGCCCCCCGGCGCGGCACCGCGGAGCGCTGCAGCAGGACCTGCTCGCCCGCCACCATGAACTTCATCCCCGGAGAGGGAGGCCCTTCATGAACCGCAAGAGCTATTGGACCCGCCCCGCGCTGGCCGTCATGATCCTGCTCGCGCTGGGCATCGCCGCCTGCACCGTGCCCACGAGCTACGAGGTGGGCATGGGGCAGAAGCTGAGCATCGCCCTGGCCGACAAGGACGGGTCATGCGCCGACCTGGAGCCCACCCTCCGGGAGATCTCGGATTACCTGGACGGCCTGCCGGGCGTGGAACAGGCCGGCGTCGCGGTCCGCGTCATGGGCGGTGCGACGACCATCGATCTGATGGTCTGGGGGCAGGACCTCGCGGCCGGCGACCTCGGGGCCGACCTGCGCGCCCGGTTCCCGTTGCTGGCCGACGCCGAGATCGCGACCGAGGAGCTGGCCGGTACCGTGCGCGGTTCGCTGGCGCAGGCCTTCGGACACGCGGCTTTCGGCCTGGAGGTCGATGCCGGCACGGCCGAGGAGGCGCGTGTGCAGATCCTCCAGCAGCTCGCGGCGCAGGGTTTCGGCGGCGACGCCCGGGTCGAGGTCGTCGACGAGGCGGACGGCCGGCGTACGATCAAGGTGGAGCTGTCCGATTCCTGCATGGTGGACGAGGCGGGCGAAAAGGTCGTCGTGGAGCCGAAGTAGCCGTCGCGACGGCTGTCGGAGACGGCGGGGTTCGTGACCGGCAGGCACGGACCCCGCCGTCGTTCATTCATTCGGTGGCGACGTACTCGAAGGGCCGCTCCAGCAGCAGCTCGCGGTTCCAGTAGACCTTCACCGCGTACGTGCCGGGCTCGCGCTTGCGGTCCGGCGCCACGTTCAACCGCGAGGAGACGGTGAGGTCGGGGGCGGGGCCGACGACGGCCTCTTCCGGCTCGGCGAAGCGCAGGTTGTTGCCGTCCTTCCAGACGATCTGCGTGCGCCAGCGGGCGGAGTCGGCGGGGGCCACGCGCACCTCGGCGTACTTGCGGAAGAGCTCCACGCCGCCGGGCTTCAGCCAGACGAGGTGGATCTGGTGGACGCCCGGCGGCAGGTTGCGCAGGTCGACGAAGGCGTGGATGTTGCGGTCGCGCTCGTCGTCGCTGGCCTCGAAGCGGTCGCCGACCTCGAGGCGCTTGCCGGTCTTGGCGCCGATCCGGCGGCAGAAGACGAGTTCGGCCTGGAAGGCGCCGTCCGCCGGTTTCGCGTCGCTTGCCGCGGCCGCCTCGCGGACGGCTTGCACGTCCTCCTGCCCGCAACCCGCGATCAGGGCCAGGGCCGTCAGCGCCGCCGTGATCAGGATCTTCATGCCCGCTCCTTGGTCTGTCGGCAGGTCGTCGCACGGACGCGGCGGACCGCCGGATCTGGCAGCCCGCCGCGCTTCCCGTCAAGCGGTTTCTACTTCAGCAACATCATCTTGCGGGCCACCGTCGCGCCGTCCGCCGTCAGCCTGTAGACGTACAGGCCGGAGGACGCGCGCGCACCCGCATCGTCGTCGCCGCGCCAGACGGCCGTGTGCTCGCCGCCCTCCAGTTCGCCCGCGACCAGCGTGCGCACGACGCGCCCGGCCAGGTCGTAGACCTTCAGGCTGACCGCGGTCCGGCGCGGCACCGAGAAGCGGATCTCGGTCGCCGGGTTGAACGGGTTGGGACGGTTCTGGGCCAGCACGAGCCGCGCCGGCAGGTCGCCGTCGCCGGCGCCGGTCGGGAAGTCCAGCACGAAGGTGCCGTTCATGGCGTCCTGGCCGCTGTTGAGCGTGGTGTCGAAGCAGACGACCTTGACCAGCGCCTGGTCGCTGGACGGCACCGTGGTCCAGTTCGGCCAGAGCGGGGAGGTCAGCGAACCGAGACCCAGCATGTACGGCCAGGTCGCGCCGCCGTCGGCCGAGTAGAGCACGACGGTGGCGTACAGGCCCGTCTCGTCGTAGGGAGTCCAGGTCACCGCGAAGGGCTGCCCGTCGTTGTGGACCGAGCCCGGCAGGGGCGCGGTGACCGTGACCGTCGGGTCCAGCTGGTCGACCGTGCCCTGGTGGCCGTTGAGGGAGAAGTCGTCGACGCCCGCCTCGATCACCGAACCGTTGCCGAGGTCCGAGGCGATGAAGCGGAAGCGCACGTCCGCGGTCATGTCGATCAGGCCGGTCAGCGGCACCGAGACTTCCAGCCAGGTGCGGTCGCTGAGCATGGTGCTCTCGATGTCCACCCAGGTCGTGCCGTCGTCGGTCACCTGGACGGTCCAGGTGTCCGAGTTGGGGTTCAGGCCGGTCTCGTTCGTGTACCAGCGGAAGTAGGTGACCGTGACGTCGTACCAGCCGGTCAGGTTGTAGACGGGGCTCAGCAGCGTGGTCGTGCCGCCGTCCACGTCGGCGCCGCCCTGGGCGCCGCCCACGGGGTCCTGGCCGGTGATCCAGCACATCGTGCCCGCGGCGGTGTGGTCGTCCTCGGGCGTGACGGGCGAATCGTTGATGAAGATCCCGTTCGGGTCGACCAGCGTCCAGATGCCGGCGGTGGCGGTGTCGCCGGCCATGCCCGCGGTCCAGCTGCCCGCGGACTCCATGTCCGACGACGAGATCAAGGTGTTCTCGACCCAGAAGCTGACGGCGGCGGCGGGCGCGTCCGCGGGTTCGGTGCCGCCGAGGCCGTGCGTGTCCAGGGCCGAGAACCAGTAGCGGACCCGGCTGCCCAGGGGCTGGCCGGGGATCTCGCCCCGGTAGCGCCCCGTCGCGGGGTCGACCAGGACCAGGGGCAGTTCCTGCAGGCCGCCGCCCGCGCTGGTCAGGTACCAGCAGTGCAGCTCGTCCAACCCGCTGTAGTCGTAGACCTCGGTCTCGACGACGTAGGGTCCGGCCGTGTCGGTGGTGCCGGTCAGGACCGTCGTGTTCGTGAAGACGGGGCCGGCCACGTCGACCAGCGAGAAGTCGACCGTCGTGGTCTGGCCCTCGAGGATCACGACGTTGCGGGTCGTGTCCGGCGCGAAGCTGGGGTGCGAGGCCACGATGTCGTACGTGCCGACCGGCACCGAGCCCAGGTAGGTGCCGAGGACCGAGGAGGTGAAGGCGCGGCCGTTGTCCAGGACGGTGACCTGCACGTCCTTGGCGGGCGCGCCGCCCGCCGAGGCGTTGGTGACCGTGCCCTGGAGCATGCCCGAGGGCAGCACCGCGAGGGCCTCGTAGCGGATCGCCCGTCCGGCGGTCAGGCTCGCCGCGGCGGTGGGGTAGGCGTTCCAGTAGGTGTAGAGCAGGCCGCCGGTGTGGTCCAGGTTCTGCAGGCCCGCCGTGGCGTAGCCGTTGGTGCCGTCGACTTGCGACACGGCGTTGTACTGCACCTCGATGATCCCGTCGCCGGTGTCGGTGTCGTGGTGGGCCGGGTCGTAGAGGATGACCTCGAAGGTCTCGTTGCCGCCGCCGCTGTCGTTGCGCAGGCGGCTCCACTCGATGACCAGGCGGTGGTTGGCCGTGTCGTGCCACCAGTACACGCCGCCGATGCCCGACTCCACGTACAGGTTGTCCCAGAAGGCGCAGATCATGGCGTCGGGCGAGCCGGCGCAGGGCAGCGTCCAGTTGCGGTAGTTGCGCAGGGAGGTCGCGCCCATCGCCAGCCAGCCGTTCGAGCAGACGGAGATCTTGTCGAACGTCTCGCCGTAGTAGGTGAAGTCGAAGGGCAGGGTCAGGATCTCGGTGTCGTCCTGCTCCCAGCCGTAATCCGTCAGGGGGATCGCCGTGCCCGAGCCGCCCAGGGCCGGGTCGATCTCGATCCAGCTGTAGGTCGGGTGGTAGGGGTAGGCGGTGTCGGTGTTGTCGAAGGCGTAGTAGCCGTGGGCGTCGGGACCCAGCGGCTGGTCGGCGGTCGCGGTGCCGACCGTCGCCGTGAACTCGAGGGTGTCGCGCGCCCCGGCCGCCGTCAGCAGCGCGATCTGGAACGTGGCCAGGTGGCCGCGGAAGCAGTCGGCGGTCACCGACACGGCGAAGGTGTCGCCGGCGTTGCTGCCCGTGGCGTTGACGGCCAGGGGGCCGTAGGCGCCCTGGTCGTCGGTGACGTCGACCCAGGGGCTGCTCGACAGCAGGGTCGCCGCGGCGGCGGTGACCCCGACGTTGCCGGTGTTGCGCAGCGTGACGGTCAGGCTGCCGGTCTCGCCCGGGTCCAGGCTGCCGCCGGGGCCGCCGTAGACGAAGCTCACAGGGGAGAAGGCGCCGGCGTAGACCCTGAGCTCCAGCAGGGAGGTCCAGTTCGAGGCGCCGCTGGCGACCGAGAGGTCGAGCTGGCACTTGTGGGCGGCGGGGGCGCCGGGCGCCAGCTGGACGGTGAACGGGACGTCGCCCGGCCCGTCCGCGCCGGCCGCGATCGTGCCGTAGGACGCGGCGCCGGAGACGACGCTCACCCACGGGTCGTCGGAGGTGAGGACGGCCGTGACGCCCGTCGCCGCCGAGGCGCCGAAGTTGTGCAGCACGGCGGCCAGGTCCACGGTCTCGCCGGGGCCGGCCAGGCCGTCGCCGTTGCCGGCGGCGTCGTCGACGGTGAAGGAACCGAGGCCGACGAGGTCGACGGCGGCGCCCACCGTCACGGTGCCCTTGTAGGGCAGGTGGTCGTGCTTGGTGACGGTGACCAGCAGGCTGCCGGCGGAGAGGCCGTTCAGCGGCAGGTCGACCCGGCCGTCGGCGTCGGTCAGGCCGCTGACGCGCACCTCGGTGCCCTTGTAGAGGGACACGCGCGCGCCCGCGGCCGGCAGGCCCGACACGCCGTCGTTCACGGTGGCCTGGAAGGAGTTGGCGCCGGTCGAGATCGACGCGGCGTGCACGACGGAGAACGCGGCGGGCAGCGAGGTCCAGATCTCGGTGGCGGGGTCGCCCATCAGGCTGTTCCAGACCATCCAGATCTCGACGTGGTCGGCCTCGACGTCGTTGTAGCTGTTGTACATGGCCAGCTTGCCGGTGTTCAGGGCCGGGCCTGTGCGGAAGTCGCCGGAGTTCAGGACGCCGTCGATGACGCCGGCGAACATGCAATTGTTGTAGCGGGTGTGGGTGCCGGTGGTGGCGGTGCCGACGCTGGCCACGGCGCCGCCGTTGGGGGCGCGGAAGACGGCCTCGGATCGGCAGGTCGTGTCGTTCACGAAGGAGCCGGTGTCGCAGGTCATGATCACGGCGAAGGCCAGCTCGCCGGCGTTGGTCAGGTTCTGCAGGTTCGTGGGCTGCATGCCGCTCATGCCGTACCAGCCGCGGTAGGTGAACAGCGTGCCGCCCTTGTTGTAGTTCGTGGTCATCAGCGAGACGTAGTTGCCGCTGTAGACCGAGTCGATCTGGGTGTAGTGCAGGCCCAGCAGCTGGTCGCGCACCCACTGGTTGACGAAGATCGTCGTGATGCCCGAGGACGAGGGGTCGCCGACCAGCGACCCGCGCGTGAACCAGCCCGGATCGGGGGTCAGGGGCGGGTTGGTCTCGTAGTTGACGATCTTGTTCACGACCGTGGAGAGCTCCGTCGTCGAGGTCACCGACAGGCGGCCCAGGTTGACGTCGGGCAGCAGGTCGGCGCCGTCGAGCATCGAGTAGTAGTGGTCGCCGCCGCCGCTGTAGCCGCTGAGGTTCTCGGTCCAGGAGGGCAGCATCACGGTGCCGTTGGCGTCGCCCACCAGGGTCACGAATTCCAGCTGCGGCTTCATGGTGTTGTAGGCGTCGGTCAGGTAGGTCTTGATCGCGGCGCTGGTGCTGCCGGTCTCGGCCGTCGTCGCCAGCACGACGTTGTAGCCCTGGCGCCGGCGCCAGTCCAGCAGCGGCGCGAGGTTGGCGATCACCGTGGCGTTGTTCGGGCAGATCACCAGGTAGCTGCCCATCTCGGTGACGGCGCTCTTGTCGGCGCCGCCGTAGTTGAGCACTTGGGCGCGGAAGTACTCGTCGTAGGCGGCCGTCCCTGCCCGCTTCATGGCCTTGCCGGCGCCGCCCGTGATCGTCACCTCGACGGTCAGGCGCGAGGCGGCCGTGACGCGGCCGGTCGCCGGATCGTAGCCGAGCGGGGAGAAGACCACCGGCGCCACGGTCAGCCCGTGCATGACGCCGGGCCTGCCGACCTCGACGGACGGGGCGCCGGCGGCGGCGCCGGCGGCATAGGCGGCCTTGTCGAACACGAACGGCTCGCCCTCGCGGCCCTGGACCGGCAGCAGCCGGTAGCCCGCGAGGTCGACCGTCTCGCTGGCGACGATCCGCGCCTTGGCGGTCGCGCCCGCCGGCAACGCGATCAGCCGGCTGAAGACCGGCAGCCCCGGCGCGCCCTCGACGCCGCGCAGGGCCGCGTCGGGGAACGACAGCACCTGCCAGGCGCCGCCGCCGGCCGCGACCTCCTCGACCGACAGGCGCGGCAGGGTCAGCTCGAGGGTCAGGACGTCACCGGCGTCCCCGAGCAGGGAGAGGGCCGGCTGGGCGCCGGCGGCCGGATCCAGGACGACCTCGCGGGCGGCGGGCGCGGCGAGGGCGGTCGCCGCGATCAGCAGCAGCGACAGCGTGACGGCTGAAGACGAACGCATGAAGGCCTCCAGGGCGCATTTGGGCCGGGATGGTTGCGGGAGCCATCGTGGGGGAATCCGAAAAAGCCGGTTGCGGGACCGGCCGGACGTCATGATAACACAAGCCCCAGCACGGAAACTATTAGATATTTTCCTGCTAGGTCTTCGGCTGGCGCCCCCGGGGGCCCTATGCTATGATCCCGTCGTTCGGTCGACCCCGCCTGCACCCGCACCATCCGTCCATCCCGGGAGGACACCCATGCCCAGGTTCCTGTGCTTTGCGGCCGGGTTCGCCCTGTTGGTCGCCGCCGCCGCCGCGACCGCCGCCGTCATCCACGTGCCCGGCGACTACGCCCAGATCCACGCCGCGGTCCAGGCCGCCGGCGCGGGCGACGTCGTGGAGGTCGCGGCCGGCACGTACGGCGACTGCACCCACCCGACCGAAGGCCCCGGCACGACCCCGGCCTGCGTCATCATGAAGTCCGGGGTCACCCTGCGTGGCGCGGGCACGGCGGCGACAATCATCGACGCCCAGCTGCTCGGCCGCGGCATCTTCGTCGAGAACGTCGTCGACTGCCGCATCGAGAACCTCCAGGTCCGACGCGCGTACGCGGCGGCCTACGGCGCCGGCATCCTGCTGCGGCAGGTCGGGGCGGACGTGCGCGTGACCGACGTGCTGGTGACCCAGTGCACCGACGGCGGCGTGATCTGCTACAACCAGGCCAGCCCGGTCCTGACCCGGGTCGACTGCGTGGCGAACTCCGCCAAGCAGGGGGGCGGCTTCGCCATCGAGGAGCAGAGCAGCCCCCGCGTCGACGACTGCGACATTCTGGACAACCACGCACCCAGCGGCGCCGGCGTGTTCATCCGCAACGGCAGCGCCCCGCACCTGACCGGCTGCACCGTGAGCGGCAACGCGATCAACGCGGCCTACGGGCAGGGCGCCGGCATCTTCGTCGCGGCCGGTTCTCCGGTGATCGAGCGCTGCGCGATCACCGGCAACACCACCCTGGGCAACGGCGGCGGCGTCGCCTACCAGCTGGGTTCCGCGGGCGTGCTGCGCGCCTGCACGATCACGGGCAACGTCGCGACGCAGAGCTACGTCTCGGGCGCCGGCATCGCCGTCGACTCGGCCACGCCGCTGATCGAGGGCTGCCTGATCGCCGGCAACGTCTGCTCGGGCGCCTTCAGCGACGCCGCGGGCGTGCACACCCTCTTCAGTCCGTCCCCGACCCTGCGCAACTGCACGATCGCCGGCAACCAGACCAGCGCCGGCGGGTTGGCCGGCGGCGTGATGGCCCAGTGGGGCAGCGCGCCGACGATCGAACGCTGCATCATCGCCGGGTCGACCGCCGGCGCCGGTCTCCACTGCGACGGCGGCACCCCGACGGTCGTCTGCACCGACATCCACGGCAACGCCGGCGGCGACGCGCTCTGCGGCGTCGACGGCGGCGGCAACTTCTCGCTCGACCCGCTCTTCTGCGCGCCGGGCGACTACCGCCTGCAGGAGGGCAGCCCCTGCTTCACCGGCTGCGGCGGGGAACTGGTGGGCGCGCCCCTGGGCGGGTGCGACGCCACCGCAGCCGGCGAGACGGCCGCGCGCTCGCGCCTGCTGGGCAACCATCCGAACCCGTTCAACCCCAGCACGGTCATCGTTTTCGCGCTTGACGCACCCGGTGCCGCCCTCGTACGTATCAGCGACGTCTCCGGCAGAACGGTGGCGACTCTCACCTTGGGCGATCTCCCCGCCGGTCGCCACGAGGCGGTCTGGGACGGACGCGACGATGCGGGCCGGCCCGCGCCGAGTGGTGTCTACCTGTACGAACTGCAGGCCTTGGGCCTGCAGCACACGAGGCGGATGATCCTGATCAAATGAAACGGGCAGCGCTCACGCTCGCTCTCGGAATCGGCCTGTCGGCGGCGGTCTGCGGGACCGCCGTCGGGGCCGACCAGCGGGCGCACCAAGATCCCTACGTGATCCGAGTAGCCGGCGACCGCACCCTGGTGACGCGGATCCCCGCCGACGTCGGTGCGACCGCCGCGCCGGCCCTGCTGATCCCCCTGCCCCCCGACGCCACGACCTGGTCGGTGCGCCTGACCGCGGGCGCCGGCAGCGTGTCCGGCGACGGCCGGCTGCCCCGGCTGCGCGGCCTGCCGATGGCCGTGGTGAACACGGCCGGCCTGGACGAGGGCGCCGCCTTCGAGGTCCTGCACGACGGCGACTGGGCCTCGGCGGCGGAAGGCCGCCTGCGGTCGCGCGCCTTCGACGCGGCGCTGGGCTCGTCGCGGGGCCTGCCGCAAGACGCCGCCGGGAAGTCCCTCGCGCCGTCGCGCGGCACCTACGTCGTGATCACGACGCCCGCCTACGCCGCCGCCGCCGCCCCCCTGCTGGACTGGAAGCGCGCCAAGGGCCTCGCGGTACGCCTGGCGACCACCGAGGAGACCGGCGCCACCAACGTCGCGGTGCGCGACTGGCTGCGCGCGGCGTACGCGTCCTGGGACGCGCCGCCCGAGTACGTGCTCATCCTCGGCGACGTCGGCGACGTGCCAGCCTGGAGCATCAGCCAGAACGTGACCGACCTGCCCTACGCCCTGATGGACGAGGGGGATTGGCTGCCCGACCTGATGCTCGGCCGCATGCCCGTCTCGTCGCTCGCCGAGGCGCAGACGGTCATCAACAAGAGCGTGGCCTACGAGCGCGACCCCTACCGCGCGGACGAGGGCTGGCTGACGCGCCAGCTCATGGTCGCCGGCAACTACGGCTCCGACACCCCGGTCAGCACCGTGGCCTGGTGCGGCCGGCAGCTGATGTCCCTGGGCTTCCAGGCCGCCACGCACGTCTCGTTCCCGCCGCTGTTCAACGGCGTCTTCCCGATCACGCAGGCGCTGCAGGCCGGCGCCTCGATGGTGGTCTACCGCGGCTGGGCCTACGGCACGGCCGGCTGGGAGCCGCCGCACTTCACGGTCACCGAGATCCCCAACGTGAACAACGGGGCGATGACCCCGGTCGTCATGAGCTTCGTCTGCCTGAACGGGGACTTCGCCGCCGACGTGCCCTGCTTCGGCGAGGTGTTCCTGCGCCAGGGCACGCCCGAGACGCGCAAGGGTGCGGTCGCCTTCATCGGCAACGGCGAGCACTGGTCCCACACGCGCTACAACGACGCGATGGCCATCTCGTTCTTCGAGCGCATCACCGACCCGGCCGTCACCGACCTCGGGTCGCTGATGCTCGCCGGCAAGCTGCGCTTCCTCGCCTACTTCCCCCACGAGATGGAGTACGAGGCCACCGGCGAGGAGTCCGTCGAGTTCTACTTCCACATCTACAACCTGCTCGGCGACCCCGAGCTGAACTTCTGGAAGGGCCCCGTCTCCGAGCCCGTGGTCGCGCACGACGCCGCCTGCCCGCCCGGGTCGGGCCGCTTCGACGTGACCGTCGCGGAGCAGGACGGGACGACCCCCCTGGCCGGCGCGCGCGTGGGCCTGACGCAGTCCGGCGAACTGGTGGGCTCCGGCTGGACCGGCGCCGACGGCGTGGCGCGGCTGACCTTGGCCACCCTCGCCGAAGGCGCGCCGCTGACGGTCACGGTCACCGCCCCGAACCGCTTCGCGGTGCGGCACGAGGTCGCCGTCGCGCAGCCCGCCGCCCGCCTCGCGGTGACGGGCCTGACCTGGGAGAACCCCACGGGCTTCGGCAACGGCGACGGCGTGATCAACGCCGCCGAGGTCCTGCACGTCTACCCGGTGGTGACCAACACCGGGACGGCGACCGCGACGGGCGTCACGCTCTCGCTGATCGTCGACGGTCCCGCCGGCGTCGAGCACGGGACCTTCGCCCTGCCGGACCTGGCCGGAGGCGCCGTGCACGCCTGCTCGGGCGAGGAATACTTCCGCGTCGGCCTGCTGACCACGGCCGACGACGGCGCGCTGCTGGACCTGTTCCTGGACGCGGCCCACGACGGCGCGGTCGACCGCGACGGGCGCACGCTCGTGGTGGGCGGGCCGTCGCTGCGGCTCGAGAGCCTGCTCGTCGGCGGCGACGGGGTCCTGCGCCAGGGCCTGGAGAACGCCCTCACCGCGGTCCTGCGCAACGAGGGGAGCCTCCCGTTCCCCGGGGGCCAGGTGCGCCTGAACCTGCTCGGCACGGGGATCGGCGCCGTCGGCGTCCAGTTCGCGGACGTGCCGGCCATCGCCGCGGGCGGGACCGTTACCCTGGCGACGGCGGTGACGCTCGTCGTGGACGCGACGGTGCCGACCGGCCGAGCCGCGACGCTCGAGCTCGTCGTTTCCGACACCACGCCGGCCGACTACCAGGCCGTGCTGCCCGCGACGCTGCTGGTGGGCGAAGTCGACGCCGGCGCCCCGAGCGGCCCCGACGCGCACGGCTACTGGGCGCTGGACAGCGCCGACGCCGTCGACTACCCCGACCTGGCGCCGGTCTACCGCTGGACGCACCTGGATCCCGCCTTGGGCGGCGCCGGCGCGCCGCTGGTCTTCGCCGTCGACAACGAGGTGAAGCTGGTCGACCTGCCCTTCGCCTTCACCTACTACGGGCAGTCGTTCGACGGCCAGATCCGTGTCAGCGAGAACGGCTGGATCAGCTTCGACACCGACGGCGAGCTGGAGTTCTACAACTGGCCGCTGCCCAGCAGCCACGGCAACCACTCGGTGGTGGCGCCGTTCTGGGACAACTTCGACCCCACGCTCGCGGGCACCGGCGGCGTCTTCACGCGCTACGACGCGGTCGCCGGCACGTTCACGATCGAGTGGAGCCGCATGCGGCACTACCAGCCCGAGATCGACGACGTGCAGACCTTCCAGCTGGTGCTGCGCGACCCGGCGGTCCACCCCGCGCCGGGCGGCGACGGGGAGATGCTCTTCCTCTACCGGCAGGTCCACAACAGCGACACGCTGCGGCAGTTCGCGACCGTCGGCTGGGAGAGCCCGAGCGAGACCGACGGCCTGCAGCTGAGTTATTCCGACGTCTACGCCCCCGGCGTCGCCCCGATCGGGCCGGGCCTGGCGGTGCTGGTGACGACGCGGACCCCGGTCCACTCGCCGTACACGGCCGATCTCGTGGCCGAACGGGAGGCGGGCGCGGTCGCCCTCGCCTGGCAGCCCTGCGACGGCCGGCCCGTCGCCGGCTGGCTCGTCGTGCGCGACGTCGACGGCGTCGAGACACCGCTGACGCCGGCGCCCCTGCCGGCGGCGGCGCGTTCCTTCACGGACGCGCAGGCTCCTGCCGGCGACGCGGCCTACCGCCTGGTCGCCCTGCACGCCTACGGGCACCGGTCGGCGGCGGCGACCGCGACGGCGGCCGCCACCGAGAGTTTCGACGGCAGCAGGCTGTTCCTGGCGAACGGCCGGCCCAATCCCGCGCGCGGCGGCGCGACCCTGGACTTCGGTCTGCCGCGCGCCGGCGCGGCGACGCTGCGGGTCTTCGACCTCGCGGGCCGGCTCGTGCGCACGCTCGTGGCGGGCGACCGTCCGGCCGGCCCGGGCGCGGCCGTCTGGGACGGACGCGACGAGGGCGGACGCGACGCGCCCGCCGGCGTCTACTTCTGCCGGCTCGAGGGCGCCGGCGGCTCGGTCACGCGCAAGCTGCTGCTCGTCAGGTAGGTGGAAGCGTGCGGTTCATCGTCCTGTTGCTCGCGGCGGTCACGCTGCTGGGCGTGTGGGAGACGGCGCGGCACCGCCTCACGCGGCGTCGCATCCCGCTGCGCGTGCACGTCAACGGCAGCCGCGGCAAGTCGTCGGTGACCCGTCTCATCGCGGCGGGCCTGCAGGCGGGCGGGATCCGCACCTGCGCGAAGACGACCGGCTCGGCGGCGCGCTTCCTCCACGCCGACGGCACCGAGACGCCGGTGGTGCGGCACGGCTCGCCGAACATCCGCGAGCAGCTGGGGGTCTTCCGGCAGGCCGCGGCCGAGGGCGCGCAGGCGCTGGTGCTGGAGTGCATGGCCGTGCGGCCCGACCTGCAGCGGACCTGCGAGCGCGACATCGTGGACAGCACGCTCGGGGTGATCACCAACGTGCGTTCCGACCACCTCGAGGTGCAGGGGCCGCGTCTGGAGGACGTGGCGCGCAGCCTGTCGCAGACCGTGCCGGCGCGCGCGACCCTGTTCACGGCGGAGGACGTGTTCGCCGTCGACCTGGCCGAGGCGGCGCAGCGCCGCGGCAGCGACTGCCGGGTGGCCGACCCCGCGACGGTCACGCCGGCGGACCTGGCGCCCTTCCGCTACGTGGAGTTCGCGGAGAACGTCGCCCTGGCCCTGGACGTGTGCGTGGCCGCGGGCGTCGACCGCCGCCGCGCGCTGGAGGGCATGTGGGGCGTGCGGCCCGACGTGGGCGCCCTGGAGCGCCTGCGCGTCGCCGATCCGGGCGGCGAGCTCGTGTTCGCCAACGCGTTCGCGGCCAACGACCCCGAGTCGACGGCGCGGATCTGGCGCACGCTCGGCCTCGACGCGCCCGGCACGCGCTCGGTGGTCCTGTTCAACAACCGCGCCGACCGCATGCGGCGGGCGCGCGACCTGGCGCCGCTGCTGGGGACCAGCATCAGGGCCGGCCACTACGTCCTGATCGGCCAGGGCACGTCCCAGCTGGCCGACATGATGCGCGCGGTCCCGCGCGAGCTCGTCGTCGACCTGGGCGGCGCCGGCGCCGCCGAGATCTGGTCGCGCACGGCCGCCCTCTGCGGGCCCGGCGCCACGGTGGTGGGCATCGGCAACATCGGCGGCATCGGCATGGACGTGCTGGCGCTGCTTCGCGAACGGGAGGTGCGCCCTTGATCTACCAGGCGATCGGCCTGGGGCTGGTGATCAGCCTCGTCTTCTCGGAGATCATGGGCCTGGCGGCGGGCGGGCTCATCGTCCCGGGCTACATCGCGATCTACCTGGACCAGCCGCTGCGCATCGCGGGCACGGTCGTCGCCGCGCTCTGCACCTACGGCACCGTGCGCCTGGTCGGCCGCGTGGTGCTGCTCTACGGCCGCCGCACGCTGGTCTTCTGCGTGCTGGCCGGGTTCGTGTTCGGCTTCCTGACGCGCTACGTGCTGGTGTTCAACGCCGCGCTGGGCACGGGCGTCGACGCGTCGCTCTTCCAGTCCGTGGGGTACATCATCCCCGGGCTGATCGCCTACTGGATGCACCGGCAGGGGATCGTCGAGACCCTGAGCTCCATGCTCATGGCGGCGTTCCTGGTCCGCCTGGTGCTGGTGCTGGCCCACGGAGGCATGCTCATTGATGTCGCGATCGGGTAGGAGGCGGCCGCTGATCCTGTTCGGGTTGGCGGTGCTGGCGGTGCTGCTGCAGGGGGCGCTCGAGCTGACGCGCCGCCCCGTGCGCCAGCGCGACTACGCCGAGAAGATGGCCGCGGCGCAGAAGGCCGACGAGGCGTTCACCACGCTGCGCCGGCACCTGCGCATGGAGGGCGCCGAGATCGACAAGGTCAACGACCCCGCCGGCACCGGCCTGGTGGGGCCGGAGTTCAGCCTCGTCACCAACGCCCGCGGCGACCTCGAGGCCAAGCTCACCAGCCTGAACCCCAACTGGGCGGCGGTGCTGGTGGAGCTGTTCCACCGCGCCGGCCTGCGCCCCGGCGACCCGGTGGCCGTGGCGGTCACGGGCTCGTTCCCGGGGCTGAACGTGGCCGTGTACGCCGCGCTCGAGACCATGGAGCTGGCGCCGGTGGTGGTCACCTCGGTCGGCGCCTCGATGTGGGGCGCCAACGACCCCTCGTTCACCTGGCTGGACATGGAGCGGATCCTGCGCGAGGAGCGGGTCCTGCACGTGCGCAGCGCGGCCGCCACCCTGGGCGGCGGCGACGACATGGGCCAGGGCCTCAGCCCCGAGGGGCGGCGCCTGCTGGAGGCATCCATCGCCCGCAACGAGGTGCCGCTGCTCGGTTCGCAGAACATCGAAGAGGCCATCGCCAAGCGCATGTCCTTCTTCGACGAGGCCCTGCGCGGCCGCGTGCCGAAGTGCTTCGTGAACGTGGGCGGCGGCGTGGCCAGCCTCGGCAGCAGCCAGAACCGCATCCTGATCCCGCGCGGCTTCGCCGAGACGCTGGAGGCGAAGAACTGGCCGCGCAAGGGTACGCTGACGCTGATGTCCGACCGCGGCGTGCCGGTCATCCACCTGCTGGAGGTCGCCTCGCTGGCCCGCGAGTACGGTCTGCCGGTGGCCCCGGACTACCTGCCGGAGCCGGGCGAGGGCGAGATCTTCGTGAGGGACGGCTACCGGCTCGAGCTGGTGGCGGCGTTCCTGCTGTTGTACGGCGCCCTCTGCGCCGTGGTCCTGGCGCCCGAGGTGCGGCGCAACCTGTTGGGAGCGGTCCGCTTCCGGCGGCGGGCGGGAGGTGCGGCGTGACGATCCATCACCGGCGCGGGGCGGCGGCCGCCGCCTGCTGCGCGCTGTTGTCGCTGTCGGCCGCGGCGGCGTCGGCCGAGGTGCGCTGGCGGGCGGTCGCGCCCCAGGGCGCCCGCCAGCAGGTCTGCCTGCGCGTCGACGGCGTCGAGGCGACCTACGACAAGCTGCGCGCCGAGACGTCGACCACGTACCGCGTGCGCGGGCCGCGTCGCGTCAAGGTGCTGTCGCGCTACGTGTTCGCGCCCGGCGAGGCCGGGCCGGTCGCCGGCACGCTCCGCTTCGCGATCGACGGGCTGGCTGCCCTCGCCGACGCGCAGCGCCTGCAGCCGCGCGCGGGTGCGGCGTCCTGCGCCGGCGCGCCCGCCAGCTCCCTGCACCACACCTACCTGACGATCCCCGAGGGCTGGCACGAGGTGACGGTCAACCCGGCGAACGCCGGCGCCGGCTTCACCGCGGTGCGCCTCTTCCGCGAGACGAGCCGGGTCAGCGAGGAGTACGTCAACCTGTCGCCGGAGCGCTACGCCGGCGTCGCGACCCTGCAGTACGACAGCGGCGTGCGCTCGACCCTCTACCGCTTCGACGCGGACCGGCCGCTGTCCTTCGAGGTCGCGGGCCCGACGACGGCCGTGGTGTGGACGCGCCTGGACTTCGACCACCGCATGAACGGCCGCCAGTCCTACGCCCTGGAGGTGCGCGTCGACGGCCAGGTGAGCCGCACCCACCACTACGACGCCGACAAGCTGGACGCCGCGTCCTACATCGAACGGCCGGACGTGATGCCGGGCGAGCGCAAGTCCCTGCGCGTCCAGATCCCGCGGGGCCGCCACCGCGTGGAGATACGCTGCCTGCAGCCCGACGCCTGCGGCGTGGCGGCGGTCGTCCGCATCCCGGCGGCCGACCTGCGATGAGGCGGCGAGCGGGCAGCTGGCTGGTTGTCGGCGCCGTGGCGGCCCTGCTGGCCGCGTGCGGCGCCGCGGCGGCGGCCGAACCCGACGCGTCGGCCCGCAAGGCGTCAGCCTGGAAGACGAGCGCGACCTTCGGCCTCGAGACGATCTACGACGACAACTTCCTGCGCTATTCCGACGACTACCTCGACGTGTTCCACGCCGGGACGGACCCCTACAAGTTCAAGATCGAGCGGCAGGACTGCCACATCCTGGCCCCGAGCTTCGAGGTCGAGGCGCGCCGCGACCTGATCGCGCTGGGGGAGACGCGGCTGCGCTTCCGCTGGAAGCGCTGGCAGTACGTGCAGGAGTCGATCAAGACCAACTCGGGCTACTCGTGGTACGTGCGGCAGTTCCTGCCCGGCGGCCGCAGCTGCGAGCTGTCCTACAGCTACGCGCCCGAGCAGTACATCCGCCAGCTCTCCGACGAGCCGCCCTGGGAGGCCCCGAGCCACCCCCTGGTCTGGGACGAGTTCCGCTACACGCGCAACGAGTTCGCCCTGGTCTACCGCGACCGCTTCAGCCGCGACCTGACCTGGAAGCTGGACCTCAGCCGCACCCTGCGCTACTACAACCAGCCCTTCATGGAGAACGACATCTTCTCCTGGGGCGCCCGCGGCACGCTGTACTGGCGCGCCCGCGCCGACTGGCGCGTGACCCTCGACTACGGCTTCGAGCACGGGCCGGCGCGCGGCTACGACGAGGTGGGGGAGAGTCTCGAGACCAGCGACAACTCGGATCCCTCGTACGACCAGGATCTCTACCAGGTCGAACTGACCTGGTCGCCGAAGTGGGCCCGCCCCGTCTTCACGAGCCTGGCCCTGAGCGGCCAGTACCAGGCCTACTGGTACGCCTCGCAGAAGAGCCTGGACGCCGACCCCTACCACGTGGGCCGCAAGGACAACGTCTACTCGCTGGAGCTGACCCTGTCGCGGCCGCTGGCCGGCGGGGTCGACGGCGTCTTCGGCTGCAAGTTCTCCCAGCGCACGGTGGATTCGCCGTGGCAGGGGGACATCGCCGAGGACAAGGACTACGACCAGCGCCGGTACTGGATCGGGCTGACCTACAAGCTCTAACTCGCAAACTCCGATGCGGACCCCAACAGGAGCCCTGACGATGCGAATCACCCGTTCGACGACGAGGCGGAAGACGACGGCCCTGCCGGCCCTGCTCACCCTGGCGGCCCTGCTGGCCGGCTGCGGCGCCGCCGACCTCTACGAGTCGCCCGAGTCCCCCTTCCACGTGATCGGCCGCGTGCAGCTGCCGAGCGCCAACGAGGGGGTCGCCGCGCTGGGGGATTTCGCGTACGTGGCCGGCGGCGAGGCGGGCATCCACGTCGTCGACATCTCCGCGCCGGGAGCGCCCGTCCTGGTCACGACCCTCAACACCACCAAGTACGCCGGCAGCATCGAGGTCGTGCGCACCTTCGCCAACGCGACCCTGACCGACCTGGCGCTGGTGGTCGAGGGCACCGAGGGCATCACCACCTACGACATCACCGACCCCGCCGGCATCGTCTCCTTCGAGCAGGGCACGACCGCCGTGGACGGCCAGCGCGTGTTCATCGAGGAGCCGCAGGATCCCGACGATCCCTGCGTCGTCTACCTCGCCGAGAGCTGGAAGGGCCTGCGCATCTTCGAGACCAACCCCGACTTCCCGGGCGTGCTCGAGTACGGCGGCGTCTTCACCGGCACGCAGGGCTTCGCCAAGAGCGTGGCCGTGAAGGACGGCTTCGCCTACGTCGCCGACGACGAGATGGGCCTCGCGGTCGTCGACGCGCGCGTGCGCATCCTCGGGCAGGTCCGGCAGGTGAGCTGGGCCGACACGCCCGGCAACGCCCTGGACGTCGTCGTCGACGGCGGCTACGCCTTCGTGGCCGACGGCGTCGAGGGGCTGGCGGTCTTCCGCATCGACGGCGGCGCGACGCCGGTCAAGGTCGCCCAGCTGGACCTGTCGGCCTACTCCCGCTCGCTGATCGTGGCGCGCGGCTGGGCGCTGCTCTGCGCCGCCGACGGCGGCGTGCACGTCGTGGACGTCCGCGATCCCGAGCACCCCGTCTACGCCGGCCTCGTCCAGACCGGCTACGCCTCGGACCTCTGCGTCACGGCCGATGGGCACGTCCTGGTGGCCGACCGCACCGACGGCCTGCTGGTGCTGGCCGGGCCGTCCCTGGCCGCCGACACCGTGCCGCCCGCGAGCGTCACGACGCTGGCGGCGACGCCGCTGACGGCCACCCGCGTCGAGCTCTCCTGGCTGGCCGTGGGCGACGACGGCTTCTACGGCACGGCCGCCTCCTACCTGGTCAAGCGCGCCGAGGCGCCGATCGCCGACGAGGCCGACTGGGAGAACGCCGTCGCGGTCGTCGGGGCGCCGGCACCGGCGTCGGCCGGCACGCGCCAGACGCTCGAGGTCGCGGGCCTGGCGCCCGGCACGACCTACCACTTCGCCCTGCGGGCGCTGGACGACGAGGGACACCTCGCGGGCTTCTCGAACGACGCCGCGGCGACCACGATCGAGGGCGCCTTCCTGCGTCAGGGCGGGGTCGCGCCCGCCCTGGGCGACCTGGCGACGGTCTTCGCCTTCCGCGTCACCTTCGTCGACGACGGCGACGCCGCGCCCCAGGCCCACGACGTGACGATCGACGGCGCGACGCACGCCATGACCCTCGAGTCGGGCAGCCCCGCCGCCGGCGCGGTCTACGTCTACGAGACGACGCTGCCCGCCGGCGCCCACGCGCATGCCTTCGCCTTCGTCGACGCGCTCGGCCTGCCCGTGACGCTGGCGCCGGCCGACGGCCCCTACGTGGGCAGCGTGGCCTTCGCGATGGGCAGCCCCGCCTCCGAGGTCGGCCGCCTCCCGGACGAGACCCTGCACGACGTGCTGCTGTCGGCGGCGCCGGTCGCCGGCGCGCGCGAGGTGACGCAGGCCGACTGGAACCTGCACATGCCCGCGAACCCCTCGACCTTCGTCGGCGACGGCCTGCCCGTCCACAACGTGACCTGGTTCGAGGCCGTCGACTACTGCAACCGCCTCTCCCTGGCCGAGGGCCGCACGCCGGCCTACGCGATCGACGGGCCGCTGGTGACGTGGAACCGCGCGGCCGACGGCTGGCGCCTGCCGACGGAGTCCGAGTGGGAGTATCTCTGCCGCGCCGGCACGACCACGTCGCTGTTCAACGGGGAGCTCGTCGAGCCGGCCTGCGGCCCCGATCCCCTGCTCGAGGCGGCCGGCTGGTACTGCTACAACGCGGCCGCCGGCCCGCAGGCCGTCGGCCTCAAGGCGGCCAACGCCCTGGGCCTGTTCGACGTCCACGGCAACGTGCGCGAGTGGTGCTGGGACCGGTACGGCCACTACCCGGCGGGCCCCGTGTTCGATCCCGCGGGACCGGACGCGGGCGACAGGCGCGTGGTGCGCGGCGGCAGCTGGCACTACTTCGCCCGCGAGTGCCGGTCCGCGGCGCGCGGCGCCACCTACCCGACCTCGTCGGACGACTTCATCGGGTTCCGCGTGGTCCGCAACGGCGAGTGACGGGAGCGAGCATGGCCGGCAAGCAGCGTTTCGAGTTCATCGACCAGTTCCGCGGGCTCATCGGCGTGATGATGGCCCTCGGCCACAGCAACTACTACTTCAACGCGGCCTGGCTGAGCCTGGACCCGTTGGACCCGTTCTTCGACAACTTCGGGCAGTTCGCGCTGCGCTACATGGGCTACCTCTGCGCGCCCGGCTTCCTGATGATGAACGGGGCCATGATGTACAACTCCTACTGGCGGCGCGTCGCCGGCGGGGAGTCGCCGGGGCGCGCGCGCTGGGACTTCATCCAGCGCGGCCTGTTCCTGATCGCGGTGCAGCTGGTCTGGGTCAACGCGAGCTGGAGCGGCTTCGAGCGCCTGCGCCTGGAGCACTTCGGGATCATCGCGACGATCGGCACCTCGATGCTGCTGCTGGCGATCATGGTCCGCTGGCGCTGGCAGTGGCGGTTGGCGGTCGCGGTCGTCGTCAGCCTGGTCCACCCGCTGCTGCTGCGGATCCCCTACGACGCCGAGGCCTGGACCCACGTCCCGATGCAGCTGTTCATCGACTCGGGGGACTTCAACAAGTACCCCGTGCTGCCCTGGTTCGCGCTGGCGACGCTGGGCAGCGTGATGGCCCACTTCTGGTTCGAGGCCTGGCGCGACGGCGCGCAGCGGGCGCGCCGCAGCCTGGCCCTCGGCGCCTCCCTGGTGCTGGCCGCCTGGGCCCTGCGGCTGTGGGGCGGCTCCTACGCCAACATCTTCCCGGCCGGGAAGTTCTTCGACTGGTCGTTCTTCCTGGAGCAGAAGTACCCGCCCAGCCTGAGCCACCAGGTGTGGTTCGCCGGCGCGGTGATCTTCATGGTGGGCCTGTTCTGCCTGATCGGCCTGCGCACGCGCGTGCTGCGGCCCTTCGCCATCGTCGGACGGGTGCCGCTGTTCTTCTACGCGGTGCACATCCCGCTGCTGGCGATCTTCACGCGGCTGCTGCCCGACCTGTACCGCAAGGGCGCCGTGCTGGAGTCGTTCGTCGGGCTCGCCGGCCTGCTGGCGGTCATGCTGCCGCTGGCCTGGTGGTTCGGGGGCGTGAAGCGGAAGTCGCGGAACTGGTTCGTCAGGATGATCTGATCAGCGGACCAGGGTGACCCGCGCGGTGGCGGCCGCCCCCGCGAGGTCCTGCAGCCTCACCAGGTAGACGCCGGCGGCCGCGGCCCGGCCGGCGTCGTCCCTCCCGTCCCAGACCGCCTCGCCCCGCGCCGCGTCGCCGCCGGCCAGCGTCCTGACGCGCCGTCCCCTGGCGTCGAACACCTCGAGCGCGCGCAGCCCGGCCGACGCCGCTTCCCAGCGGACGGTCGTGCGCGGGTTGAAGGGGTTGGGGTGCGCCGCCAGGCGCATCGCCGCGGGCGCATCGCCGTCGACGGCCACGAAGGTGTTGCCGGCGTCGAAGGTCACGTCGTCGAAGTAGAAGCCCCGGTAGTGGAGCGAGCCGTCGGCCCGGAACAGCAGCCGGAAGCGGAACGACGACAGGTCGCGGCCCGTCAGGTCGAACACGACGCCGCGCCAGTCGCCCTGCCTGCCGGACCAGCCCGGGCCCCCGCCCAGCGCGGCGACGCTCGCGTAGTCGTAGCCGCCGACCGGCTCGATCACGAGCCATGTCTCGCCCTGCAGGAGCTCCAGGCGCACGCCGTCGTAGCCGGGCTCGGTGTCGCACCAGATGTGGAAGCTCAGGTGGAGCTCGTCCGCGCCGGGGAACGCGTAGGCGGGCGACGTCAGCGTCGAGTACTGGTTGTCGTTGTATTCCCCGTAGTAGCCGACCCCCCAGCAGCCGGGCATGCTGAAGCACGAGTCCGGACCCGTGGGCGCGATCCCCCACATCCAGGCGGTGCTCATCGGCGAGAAGTCGCCGGGCGTGGCGAACGTCTCGTCGGCGGCCGGCAGCTCGGCGAACTGCGGCATGATGTTGCCGGGCGTGACCTCGGGCAGGAGGCCGACCAGGCGCGCCCCGTGGCCCGGCTTGCGGTGGAACAACAGGGTGCCGGCGCGTCCGGTCGCCACGCCGGGCAGGCTGTAGACGCCGTCGGCGAAGGTCTCGACGGGAGAGAGGGGCGAGTCGAGCAGCTCGATGCGGACCGCGCCGAGCGGCTGGCCGCCCTCGCCGTGGACCCGGCCGGACACCGTCACCTGGGGCAGCTTCTGCAGCACCACGTCGCGGATCTGGGCTTCGCCCGGCGACACGACCGTCGAGTAGCTCTCCGGCGCGTGGTAGTAGCTGTCGAACAGGAAGGTCGCCGGGCCCGGCTCGGACGTGTAGCTGTAACGGCCCAGCGAATCGGTGATCAGGCCGGTCGCGTCGCCCTGGACGGCGATCCCGATCCCGGCGATCGGCAGCATCGTCTGGGAATCGAGGACGCGCCCGTTCACGTTGCCCACGCTGGTGGAGACGCGCTCCCAGGCGGCGACGAGGTCCGGGCGCGGCCCGACCTGGTCCGGGTCGGCGGCCTGCGGCGTGCCGGTCGCCACCAGGATGTCGCGCAGGTGGCGCGGGTCGAGCGAGTAGCCGTAGTGGGCGCGGGTCATCCCCTGCAGCAGCGCGGCGGCGCCCGCCACCACGGCCGCCGCGCTCGAGGTCCCGTTGAAGGCCTGCGTGTACCACGCGCTCTCCGCGAAGCCGGTTCCCTGCAGGTCGCCGTAGCCGCAGCTCGCCACCTGCTCGCCCCAGGCCTGGACGTCGACCCGCGCGCCGTGGTTGGTGAACCACTCGGGCTCGAGGGTGGCCGGTTCCCCGGCGCCCACCATGACGGCGCCGGAGTGCCGGGCCGCCGGGTCGAACAGGCCGGCGTAGATGGGGTCGTCGAGGTCCTGCAGCCCGTTGCCGGCCACCTCCACGACGGTGCGGCCGAGGGCCGTGGCGATGCTGATCGCATCGAACGTGTCCTGCCAGTACTCCATCGGGATGTAGCCGTAGTCGCCGGCCCCGTTGGCGTTGGGGCCCGCCCCCTGCAGCTCGATCAGGATGATGTCCCCGTAGGCGGTCGCGCCGGTGGCGTTGCTCACCGCCGCGGAGGTGAGCAGGCTGTGGATCGAGACGCCGCCGACCAGGCAGGACGGGGCCACGCCGCGGATGCCCTGGCCGTTGTCGGCGCCCCGGATCACGCCCAGCACGGCGGTGCCGTGGTTGCGCCACTCCTGATCCGCGACGACCCCGCCGGCGGTGTGGACGGGGGCCGTCAGGTCCTCGTGGGTCCACAGCCAGGCGCCTTCGATGTCCAGCACGCGCACGCCCGCGCCGCGGCCGCCGGGCAGCGAGGCCACGGCCAGCGCGTTGATGCCGACGGGCGGCGCGCCGAGGTAACCCTGCAGGGTGGAGAAATCCGCGGTCGTCAGCAGATCCGGGGCGGGGGGCGCCGCGACGGGGATGAGGCTGCCCGCCGGCCGCACCGCCGGCTCGAGGTAGGCGTGCGCGACGTCCGGTTCGGCGCGCAGGGCGGCGACGACCCGCAGCAGCTCGTCGCGGCCCGCCGGGCGCGCGGGCTCCAGCACGGCGTAGGTGTTCAGGTCGGGGAGGTCGCGGCCGCCGCGGGCGCGGGCCGCGGACCGCTCGGCCGCGAGCTCCGCCGCGTCGCGGGGGAACAGGCGCTTCGCGGCGAACCCGGGGGCGGCGCGCCCGAGCAGGTCCGCGACGCGGGCGGCGGCGGCGGGCGTCGTGGACTTCAGCCCCTCGGCGGCGAAGACCACGCCCGCCGTCTCGTGCAGCTTGACGATGATGCGGCCGGTGGGCAGCGCCGTCTGGCCGTCGTCCCCGATGCCGGGCCCCGCCCTGGCCGCGAGGGCCGGGACGACGAGCGCCAGGACGAGGACGAGGCGACGGCGGCTCACGGACGTCTCCAGTGGTTGCGGGCACGGAGCCGGGCGGAGTCCTCCGGGCTTGTGGAATCCTCCCGGAAGGTGCTATCACTATACAGATGCGGCGCGGGCCCGCGCAACAGACCCCGGCCGGATCCTCCAGGGAGGTCGCGACATGTCCCGATACGCGTTGGCGGTGCCGTTGTTGCTGATCGCGGCGGTCGTTGCGGCCGCCGCCGAAGCGCCGGCGCCGGCGCTCGCCGACTCCGCCCGCATCGAGCACGAGAAGGGCCCCTACCTGATCGGCCCGCTCACGCGTGAGGCCTGGAGCGCGTTCGCACCGGAACTGGCGCCGGAGGCCGCGTCCTACCAGCCCTCGCCCGACGTCGTCGAGGCGCTCGCCGCCCTGGACCGCGACCTGCGGGTCGTCTGCGTGCTGGGCACCTGGTGCTCCGACTCGCGCCGCGAGGTGCCCCGCTTCTGGAAGGTCATGGCAGCCTGCGGCCTGGAGGCGGGGTCCCTGGAGATGCTCGCGGTCGGGCGCGCCGACGACCCCGCCGCGCTGGCCTGGGAGGAGAGCCACGGCGTGGCGCCCGGCTACCGGGCCCGCTACGGCGTGGAACTCGTCCCGACCTTCATCGTCTACGAGGGCGGCCTGGAGTTGGGCCGCATCGTCGAGACGCCCGCGGTCTCGCTCGAGGCCGACCTGGCCGCGATCCTCGGGGTCCGCGCGACCCCGGCCTGGCACTGACGACCCCGCAACGATCCCCAACCGGAGGCGACGTCCGATGACCACCCGCGAAAAGATCGCCGCGCTGCGCGCCCTGATGCGCCAGGAGAAGATCGACGCCTACTACGTGCCCAGCGTCGACCCCCACCAGAGCGAGTACGTGCCGGCCTGCTGGCAGCGCCGCGCCTGGCTCAGCGGCTTCACCGGCTCGGTCGCCGACATCCTGGTCACCGCCCGCGCCGCCGGCCTCTGGACCGATTCGCGCTACTGGCTGCAGGCCGAGATGCAGCTGCAGGGCAGCGGCGTCGCGCTGATGAAGCTGGGCGCGCCGGGCGTGCCCTCGCTCGTGGCGTGGGCCGGCAGGAACCTGAAGCAGGGCCAGGTCCTGGGCGTCGACCCGCAGGTCATGTCCATGTCCGCGGCCGACGACTTCGAGCGGGCCCTGGGCGAGAAGGGCATCGAGGTGCGCTACGTGCCGCGCAACCTGGTCGACCGGCTGTGGACCGACCGGCCCGCGCCGTCGGCCGCCCCGGTGCGCCTGCACGGGCCGCAGTACGCGGGCGAGAAGGCGGCCTCGAAGCTCGCGCGGGTGCGCGCGGCGATGAAGGACCAGGGCGTCGACGCCCACGTCCTGGGCGCCCTGGACGCCATCGCCTGGCTGTGCAACATCCGCAGCCGCGACATCGAGTCCACGCCGGTGGTCATCAGCTACCTGGTGGTGACCGGGCGCGAGGCCGTGCTCTACGTCGACGAGGGCAAGCTCACCGACGCCGTGCGCCGGGGCCTGAAGGGGATCGTCAAGATCCGCCCGTACGATAAGGTGGCGGCGGACTTGCGCGCGCTCGGTCGGCGCCGCACCGCCGGCAAGCGCCGGCTGCGCGTGCTCGTCGACCCCGCGACCACCAGCCGCTGGGTCGCCGACCTGCTCGGCGGGGCCCTGCTGATCCGCGGCGCGACGCCGGTCACCGACCTGCGCTCGATCAAGAACCCGGTGCAGATCCGCGGCATCGCCGCCGCCCACGTCCGCGACGGCGCGGCGATGGTGAAGTTCCTGCGCTGGCTCGAGAAGGCCGTGCCCCGCGGCGGCCAGACCGAGATCAGCGCCTCGGACCGGCTGCGCGCCTTCCGCGAGGAGCAACCGCTGTTCCAGGACCTGAGCTTCAGCACCATCAGCGGCTACGCGGCTCACGGCGCCATCGTCCACTACAGCGCCACGCCGCAGACCGACGTGCCGCTGAAGCCGAAGGGCGTCTACCTGATCGACTCGGGCGCCCAGTACCTCGACGGCACCACCGACATCACCCGCACCGTCGCCCTGGGCCCGCCGACCCCGCGCGCGAAGCGCATGTTCACGCGCGTGCTGCAGGGCAACATCAACCTGACGCGCACGCCCTTCCCGCGCGGCATGTCCGGCCAGCGCCTCGAGATCCTGGCCCGCCAGCCGCTGATGCTCGACGGCGCCAACTACGGCCACGGCACCGGCCACGGCGTGGGCCACTACCTCGGCGTCCACGAGGGGCCGATGGGCCTCACGCCCCGCGACGTCAAGAACGTGCCGCTGCTGCCCGGTCAGCTGCTGTCGATCGAGCCGGGCCACTACGAGGCCGGCAAGTTCGGCATCCGCATCGAGAACCTCTGCTTCGTGGAGCGCGACGAGAAGCTGTCGACGCCGGACCAGGAGTGGCTGCGCTGGCGGCCGGTCACGCTGTGCCCGATCGACCGCCGGCTGATCGACAAGTCGCTGATGACGCGCGACGAGATCGCATGGCTCAACACGTACCACAAGCGCGTTCTGAAAGAGCTTTCCCCGTTGCTCGACAGGGATCACCGGGAGTGGCTCAAGAAGGCGACTCGTCCTCTGTGAGCGCCGGCCGCAGGAGAGATGGGGGGGCCATCCCCGCTGTCGAAAGGCATTCACGCCTGCGGGGATGGCCCCCCCATCTCTCCTGCGGCCTCTGCTGCAGGGGTGAGTCCTGTTGAGCCATCTCGGTGAACTCCTGGCGCTTTCTACGGCGCTGATGTGGGGGTTTGGGGCGACGCTGTTCGGGCTGGCGAGCAGCCGCAGCAGCGCGATCCTGGTCAACGCGTTCAGGCTGCCGGCAGGGGCGACGCTGCTGTGGTTGGCCTGGGTCATCACGACGGGCACCGTCTGGCCCGAGGGGATTTCCTGGCGGCAGCACATGTGGCTGGGGCTGAGCGGGACGCTCGGGCTCGCGATCGGGGATTCCTTCTATTACCGGGGGATCATGCTGGCGGGGCCGCGGCGGGCTTCGCTGATGCTGGCGGCCACGCCCGTGGTCGCGGCGCTGACGGCCTGGCCCGTGCTCGGCGAGAAGCTGGGGACGCTGGCGATGGCCGGGATCGCCGTGGTCATCGGGGGGATCCTGCTGGCCGTGCTGGGGCGCGACGACGGCACCGGCGACCACCGCGGGGTGCCGCGGGCGGTCCTGGTCCGGGGGCTGGGCGCGGCCCTGGTCTGCGCGGTCTGCTCGGCCGTGGGCAACGTGCTGGCGAAGCTCGGCATGCCGGGCGAGACGCCGCCGCTGGCGGCCGCCCTGGTGCGCGGCTGGTGGGCCACCCTGGCGATGGGCCTGTTCCTGCTCGGGCGGCGCGACATCGTGGCTCAGCTGCCGCGCCTGCGCGACCCGCGGGTGCTGAAACCCGCCGGCGTGGCCGTGGTGCTGGGGCCGTTCCTGGGCATGTGGGCCGCCATCGCCGCGCTCAAGCTCACCGAGACCGGCGTGGCCTCGGCGCTGCTGAACACCGTGCCGATCACCGTGCTGCTGCCCGCCTGGCTCATCCACCGCGACCGGCCCTCGCCGACCGCGTTGCTGGGTGTCGCGGTCGCGGTGGGCGGCGGGGCGCTGCTGTTCCTGAGGTAGGCGGCGTGTCGGATCGCAACAGGCATCGAGACGGAGGAAGGAGCCGCGCATGGCGATGCAGGATCTGGTCATCTACGGGGCGGGGGGCTTCGCGCGCGAGGTGGCCTGGCTGGCGCGTTCGATCGAGGGGCGCTGGCGGGTGGCGGCGCTGGTCGACGACGACCCGGCCGCGCACGGCCGCACGATCAACGGGTTCCCGGTCATGGCGCTGGACGCGGCCCGCGCGGCCTTCCCGCAGGCCGCGCTGACCGCGGCGGTGGGCGATCCCGCCCTGCGCGAGAAGCTGGCCGGACGGGCCGCCGCTGCCGGCTTCGCGTGCGCGACGCTGGTCCATCCGCGCGTCGAGATGTCGGAGTGGGTGGAGGTCGGCGAGGGGACCGTCGTCTGCGCCGGCAACCTGCTGACCACGAACATCGTGCTGGGCCGGCACGTCCAGATCAACCTGGACTGCACGGTCGGGCACGACGTCGTCATGGGCGACTTCACCACCCTCGCACCCGGCGCGCACATCTCCGGCTGGGTCCGCTTCGGCAGGGGCGTGTACGTGGGGACCGGCGCGGTCATCATCAACGGGCACGAGGGCGTGCCGCTGACGCTCGGCGACGGCGCGGTCGTGGGCGCGGGCGCTTGCGTGACCAGGTCCGTCGCGGCGGGCACGACCGTCGTCGGGGTGCCGGCGAAGCCGCGCGGCTGAGCCGGGAACGACTAGGAGCCGGCGCCGCTGCGCGCCAGCAGATCGCGCGCGGCCCCCGCCAGGGCCGCGCGTTCCGTCGGCGGCAGGTCCGCGCCGTCGACGGCCGCCAGGAACGCGGGCGCGCCGGCGCGCACCGCGTCGAGCGTCACGGGCAGCTGGCCGGCGTCGAACTGGAAGGGCAGCGTGGGCGGGGAACGCCGCAGGCCGCGCTCGAAGACGTCCGCCGCTTCGGCCGCGCGGCCCAGACCGATCTCGGTCAGGACGAGGTAGAGGAAGGCCTGCGGCGCCGGTCCCCAGTAGAGCAGGCGCGCGCCGGCGTCCAGCAGCACGGTCGCGTCCAGTTGGACGCGATCCAGATCGGAGGCCCAGCGGACGGTCGCGCCGCGGGGGCCCAGCAGCGCGGGTCCCAGGTCCCCGGCCAGGGCCTCGAGCACGAGCGTCGGCCGGAACCCGCTCCCCGACGGGTCTTCGCCCGCGGCCGCCCGCAGAGCCGCCGGCTGGAGGATCACGAGGCGGGGCGACGGGCCGGCGGGCACCGAGCGCAGCGTCTGCAGCGCCTCGTGGCTGACCGCCGTGCGGCACACCACCGGGTCGGCCGGCAGCCCATCGGCGCCGCGCCGCGAGAGGCGCCATTCGCATGCGCCCCAGGACAGCGCGGTCGCTACGGCGGCGAACAGCAGGGCGGCGGCCGGGCGCGGGGTCTCCCGCCGTCGCGCCAGCGCCGGTCCCAGGACGACCGTCGCGACGGCCCAGGCGGCGTAGGCCAGGTGGGGCTGCGCCGGGGACCGCAGCGTCAGGGCGGGTGCGAGGGCGAGCGCGGCCCCGAGCAGCGCCGCCGCCGCGGTGCGGTCGCCGGAACGCCAACCGGCCCGCGCCCGGAACCCCCAAGCCAACCAGGCCAGCAGCCCCACGACGCCCGAGAGGAGCGTGAAGCGGGCGGTCGGCGCCGGCCAGGGCGAGATCTGCCACCAGCCGTACTGCATCAGGTCGAGCGGCACCTTGGCCGCGGACCACAGCTCGCGGGCGTGACCGGCCGCGGGCGCGCCGTGCCGCAGCAGCAGCGCGATCTCGAACCCGGACGCGATCGCCAGGCCGGCGGCCACGGCCAGCCGCTCGCGCCGCCGCGCGCGGTCGCCGCCGAAGGCCAGCGCGGCGGCCCAGACCGGCAGCCCCAGCGCGCATTCCCGGCTCGACACCGCCAGCAGGCCGGCCAGCGCGGCCGTCGCCGCGGCGCGCGGCCCTCCCGCGAGCAGCCGCTCGACGCAGAACAGCGCCAGCGCCGCACCGAGCAGATCCTGCACGCCGGCGGCCTGGTAGAGGGGGACGAAGGCGAGGCTGGTGATCGCCGTCAGCAGGGCCGCGGCGAACGCGCCCGCGCGGGAGGCGCCGGCCCGCAGGGCGAGCCGGTGGACCAGCACCGTCACGGCCCCGTGCAGCAGCAGGCGGGTCACGGCCCACGGACCGGGCGTCGTGCCCAGCAACGGCCCCAGGAGCCGCCAGTAGGCGACCTGGCTGAACCAGCGGACCGGCGCCTCGCCGCTCCCGGCCGCGCCCGCGGCGCGGCCGAGCAGTTCCCAGTCGGCGCCGTGCCACCAGGCGCCCAGCGCCGGCAGGCGGCCGAACACCGCGACGAGGAACAGCAGCAGTTCCGTCTGCGGGACGGGGAGCGGGCGGTGTTCGGCGTTCACGATCCGGCACTCCTGTGCGTCGGCGAGAGGTCGGGGCTGCCGCGGACGGCGCGATATGCTATCCTGGCCGGGCGCCGCCGCCGGCAGCGGCGCCGCTTTCGTGCCCGCAGGCCGGGCACGCTTTGGCAACATTAACGAGGGTTCCGCCGGCGGGCAACAGCGCAACGCCGACGGGACGAACCGACGGGAGAGCAGGGGATGACGAGCAGGACGATGCTGACGCTGGGCGCGTTGACGATCCTGGCCGCGGTCGGACCGGCGGGGTGCGTGTCGGAGGCCCCCGGCCCGCTGGCCATGAACGATCAGGAGCTGGAAGCCTGGGAGATCCGCCTGGTCGAGTTCCGCATCGACAAGAACGAAGCCTTCATGGACTCGACGCAGACCGCCCTGCGCGTGGAGGACCTGCCCGGTTTCGAGGGGCTCAACTACTACTACCCCGAGAAGGGCCTGCGCTACCGGCTGCCCCTGGAGCCCGTGACCGGCGGCCGGACCGTCGAGCTGGCCAAGCGCAAGGGCAACACCGTGCCCTACGTGCTCAAGGGCAAGGTCACCTTCGCCTACGAGGGGAAGAACCACACGCTCTCGGTCCTGGGACCGGCCGACCCCAAGGACGGCGACTACCTGTGGCTGCCGTTCTACGACGCGACCTCGGGCGAGGAGACCTACGGCGGCGGCCGCTACCTCGACCTCGTGCTCGCCGCGGACGGCACCGTGGAGGTGGACTTCAACTTCGCCTACAACCCGCTCTGCGACTACAACCCGGAGAAGTACAACTGCACGCTCCCGCCGGCGGAAAACCGGCTGCCGTTCGCCGTGCGGGCGGGCGAGAAGCTCTTCCGCGCGCACGAATGACGGGAGGGGCGCCCGATGCCGGCCGTGGCTGACCTCGCGGCGGAAGCCGGGCGCCTGCTGCTGCTGGGACTCTGGATCCTGGCGCTGCTCGCGACGCCGCTGCTGACGGTCCTGGGGCTGAGCGGCAACTTCGTCATCGTCGGACTGGCGCTCCTGCACGCCCTGGCCACCGGCTTCACTCCGCTGTCCTGGCCTTTCCTGCTGCTCCTGCTCGGCCTCGCCCTGCTGGGCGAGGCCGTGGAGGCGGTCGTCGGCACGCTCTACGTCGCCCGCAAGGGCGCGACCCGCCACGGGATCCTGGGCGCCTTCGTGGGGGGGCTGGCCGGGGCCGTGGCCGGCGGCGCCGCGGTGCCCGTGCCCGGAGCCGTGGCCGGCGGGTTCGTCGGTTCCTTCCTCGGCGCGGTGAGCGGCCAGTACTGGCGCGAGCGGCGCCTCGAGCCCAGCCTGCGCATCGGCTGGCATGCCTTCGCCGGCAAGACCCTGGCCAGCCTCTTCAAGGTCGCCGTGTCGGCCGTGATGATCGTCCTGATCCTGCTGCGGGTCTTCCCGCGGGCCTGAACACGGGCTGGCGCCGGAGCGCACCGGCTCGCATGATGGTGGCATGACGGCCCGCTCCGACACCCTCGATGCGCTCGCCCTGGAACGCCTGACCATGCGCCGCTACCTGCTGGGCATGGTCTGCCAGGGCGTGTGGTGGTCGGGCTACATCCTGTTCCCGTTCGTGCTGGCGAAGTCGCTGCTCGCGCCCGGCTGGCTGGTGACCTTCACGGTCATCCTGGAGTCGGCCAGCATGGTGCTGGCCATCTACTGGGGACGGATGCTCGAGCGCGGCGGGCGCCGCCGCTGGCTGTTCTGGGGCGGGCTCGGCGGCCGCGCGGTCATGGTGCTGATGCTCCTGGTGCGGGGCCCGCTGGCGTTCACGGCCCTGCTCGCGGTGGTCTACTTCTTCTCCTCGCTGGTCTATCCCGCCCAGAACGGGATCCTGCAGGAGAACATCCGCGCCGATCGCCGCGGCGAGGCTTACGGCCGCGGCGCCCTGGCCCAGCACCTGACCGCCGCGGCGATGAGCCTGCTGCTGGGCGCGCTGCTGGACCGCGACCCGATGAGCTTCCGCTGGCTCTACCCGCTGCTCGGCCTGGTCGGCTTCGTCCACCTGCTGATCCTGGCCCGGTTGCCGCGGCCCGCGGGCGGCCGGGACCCCGATGTCGCAGGAGCCTGTTCGTGCGCGACGCCGCGCCGGGCGCGCGCTTGGCCGAGCCTCCGCCGGCTCGCGGATGCGGCCGCCTCGCCCTTCCACGAAGCGGCGGCGACCTTCCGCGAGGACCGCGACTTCTACTGGTTCGAGATCAACTTCATGATCTACGGCATCGCCTACATGATGCTCATGCCCGTCGTGCCCCTGTATTTCACCGAGGAGCTGGACCTCAGCTACCAGCAGATCTCCCACGCCCGCGTGCTGATCGCCTCGCTCGGGGTGGCGCTGCTGGGGCCGCTCATGGGGCGGCTCATGGACCGCCACCACCCGGTGCGGCTGTCCAGCGTGAGCTACGCGGCGCTCGCCCTGTACCCCCTGATGCTGGCCGCGGGGACCCTGCTGCCGTCGGTCTCGCCGGCCCTGATCGCCTACGCGGCCTTCGGCGTCTACGCCCTGGCCATGGCCGGCGTCAACGTCACCTGGAACGTCGGCTCGATCAGCTTCGCGCCGCCGGGCCGGGGGGGCTACTACCAGGGCGTCCACGTGGCGATGGTGGGGGGGCGCGGCCTGATCGGGCCGCTGATCGGCTTCGCCGTGCTGCGGCTGCTCGGCTACCGAGAGGTGTTCGTCGTCGCGGCGGCGATCTTCGTCGGGGCGGCGGTCAGCTCGGCGCTGCTCGGGCGGCGGCTCGGCCGGCGCGGGCTCCCGCCGTCCGCCTGACCCGCTCCGGCTTGCCGGATGCGGGCCCACGTGCGAATCTGTGCCCGTCCCGACACCGACCGTACCAGAACCGGAGGAGGCGGCCGTGTCCGCACGCCTGAAGACCTTCCGCGAGTACCGCGAACGCATGAACGCGCAGATCCTCGACGAGGCCACCCTGACCACGAAGCGCTTCTTCAACCTCGACACCCGCTGCTACGAGGACGGCGCGCTGAGCGCACGCACCAAGGAGATGCTGGGCCTGAGCGCCTCGCTGGTGCTGCGCTGCGACGACTGCATCGCCTACCACACGATCCGCTGCGTCGAGCTGGGCGTGAGCAAGGCCGAGATCCTGGAGATCTTCGACGTGGGCCTGATCGTGGGCGGGTCGATCGTCGTCCCGCACCTGCGTCGGGCCCACGAGCTGCTGGCGGAACTGCTGGACGCGGACGCGGCGGACGCTTGAACCTGTTGATTTTCAGCTAATTGCCGGGTCGTGACGATTTCGGGAACATTTTGAGTGTATCCTGATCCCGATCCGATCCCTGAAGGGGCCCGGTCCCGGCGAGCGCGCCGCGCGCGCACCCCCGGGACCGTTCGCCCTTGCACCCCTGTCAGGAGGCTGCCATGTCCCGGAAGCTCACGTTCATCGCCCTGTGCGGCGGTCTGCTGTTCTCTCTGGCCGGTGCGGCGGACGCAGGCGACGGCACGCCGCAGTTCGCCCGCATCGACGCCGCCCTCGATGCCGGCGCCCTCGACGCCGAGCAGGCTCTGCTCTACAAGTTCTTCTACGTCTTCGATCAGGAGAAGCTGCCGGCGGACTACCGGCCCGAGTCCGCGGGCCCGATCAAGTGCGCCACGCCGCTGATCATCGAGTTCGAGAGCCTGCGCGGCCGCCTGTCCGCACGCACCGTCACGGCCATCGACGCCATGCTGGAGCAGCCGGCCGGAGACAAGGCCCTCTACGTCAGCCCCTCGGGCCGCTTCCAGTTCACGTACCTCACGACCGGCACCAACGCCGTGCCGACGACCGACACGACCCCGGCCAACGGCATCCCCGACTACGTCGAGCGCTGCGCGACCTACATGGACACGTCCTGGACCACGGAGATCACCAACCTCGGCTTCACGGCGCCGCCGCTGGCGCCCTATTACGCGGTCAGCTTCGAGAACATGTCGTCCTACGGCTACACCACCGTGGTGTCCGGCACGCGCACGCGCATCGTCCTGGAGAACAACTACGTCGGCTTCCCGGCGAACGACGACCCCGACGGCGACGTGCTCGGCGCCGCGAAGGTGACCTGCGCCCACGAATTCAAGCACGCCTCGCAGCGCGCCACCTCGCTGTGGACCGAGGGCGGCTGGGTCGAGCTGGACGCCACCTGGGCCGAGGACGTCGTGTACGACGCCACGAACGACTTCTACAACTACCTGCCGGCCGGCAGCGGCATCACCGACCCGACCAGCCCGCTGGACACCGGCGGCACCGGCTCCTACGAGGACTGCATCTGGCAGACCGTGATGAGCGAGACCTGGGGCAACCAGATCATCGTCGACTTCTGGGCCTGGCGCGCCCTGAACACGTCCCAGTCGGTGATGGACTCCTACAGCGCCATCCTGTCGATGAACGGCTCGTCGCTGGGCGCGTTCTTCGCCAAGTACGCGGCCTGGAACTTCGCGACGCGGGTCAAGGCCATCCCCGGCATCGGCTACAGCGAGGCGGCCTCGTTCCCCAACAGCGTGGTCACCGCCGGCAGCGCCTACCCGTACGTCGCCGCCGGCACGATCAGCCACCTGTCGGCCAAGCCGTTCTACTTCACCGGCTTCACGGCCGGCGAGGCCGGGCAGCTGCGCGTCCAGTTCGACGGCGGGAACCTGGTCGAGTTCGGCCTGGTCGCCGTGATCAAGAAGAACGACGGCTCGGGCGTGCTCGAGACCATCCCCCTGAACTCGGCGAGCCAATCCACGGATTACCTGCTGAGCGTTCCCCTGGCCCAGATCGCCTCGGTCGGCCTGGTCTTCTCCAACACCGACATCGGCGCCGACAACGTGACCTGGAACCTCACGGTCAGCAAGCAGCTGCCCGCCGCGGCGCTTCAGGTCAGCCCCACGAGCGTCGCGATCACCCTCGCCCCCGATGTCATCGACACCGATGCCGTCCAGCTCACGAACGTCGGCCTGGCTGGTTCCGTCCTGGACTACACGGTCCACGTCATGGACCAGGCGCCGGTGCTCAAGTCGGCGCAGCCGGCCCGCGCCGTCGCCGCCGCGGGCCGCAGCCTGCCCGAGCTGAGCCGGGCCGACCTGATCAGCGCCCCGCGCTACACTGGCGACTGCGTCCTGGGCAACAACGATGAAGCCGGCATCCAGGGCCACTACAGCAGCTGGTGGGCGGGCGTGGAGACCTACGCCACCCGCATCGACCCGGCGGACTACGCCTGCGCCTGCAACCCCGGCTTCAACGTGCGGGCCGTCCACATGATGCTCTACCTGGAGACGACCTCCGCGCCCCAGGTCCAGGTGCACCTGGCCGCGGCGGGCGCCGACTGCACGGCCCCCGGCAGCATCCTGGCCAGCAGCGGCGTGATGTCCATCTCCGGCATCGCCGCCAACGGCTACTACGACGTCGAGGTGGCCTGCGACTTCGAATGCCAGGACATGTCGGGCTCGTACTTCCTGCTGTTCGAGTTCCTGGACACCGCGGGCCCCGTGGGCATCGTCGTCGACTCCACGCCCCAGGCCTGCGTGGACTACAACGACTGGGGCGAGGGCTTCGTCGACGTTGTCAGCGGGTACGATTTCGCCGGCGACTGGCTGATCTGGGCCGACGTCGACTGCTGCGGCGTGCCGACGCCCGAGGTCTCGGTCCTGTCGCCCAACGGCGGCGAGATCCTGCAGGTCGGTGACAGCGCCACGATCACCTGGGCCGCGACCGTGATGACCGAGGTCAAGCTCGAGGTCAGCCACGACGGCGGCGGCGTCTGGGACGTCCTGCTGGCCAGCACGCCCAACGACGGCAGCGAGACGGTGACCGTCGGCGGTCCCGCCTCCCAGAACGTCCTGATCCGCATCAGCAGCCTCGACGACCTGTACAGCGACGTCAGCGACGCCCCGTTCTGGATCTACCAGACGGCGCCCTGGCTGATGGTGATGCCGGAGGCCGGCTCGCTCGTCCAGAACGGGTCCGACCAGCTGAACCTGCTGTTCGACACGGCGGGCCTGGTCGACGGCGATCACCACGCCTACCTCGTGATCGCCAGCAACGCCGCCTCGTCGCCGGACGTGGTGCCCGTCGTGCTGACGGTGTTCGACCCGAACACGGACGCCGGCGACGCGCCGCGCGTCTTCCGCCTGGACGGCAACGTGCCCAATCCCTTCAACCCCATGACCACGGTCTCCTTCAGCCTGGCGACGGCCGGCCGCGCGACGGTCGACGTGCTGGACCTGCAGGGCCGCGTGATCCGCACCCTGTTCGCGGGCGACCTGCCCGCCGGCGTGCGGGCCCTGGTCTGGGACGGCCGCGACGATGTGGGCCGCGAGATGGCCTCGGGCGCCTACCTGGCCCGCCTGCAGTCGGGCGGCCGGACGGCGACCCACAAGATGATCCTGGCCCGGTAACGCGACGGCCGAGTCGGGGATCGACGAGGGAGGGCCCCGGGCTGTAGCCTGGGGCCCTCCGCTCGATCCTGAGGAGACCGCACATGGACGACATCCGCGTGAACACCGGCCTGCTGGTGCTGGACCTGCAGCTGCCCCACGCCACCTCGCTCAAGGAGCGCCGGCAGGAACTGCGCTCCCTGCTCGACCGCCTGCGCCACCTGGAGTTCGCCGCCGCCCAGGTGGGGCCCGCCGATCTGCAGCAGCGGGCGTTCGTGGCGGTGTCGGCCGTGGCCGGCGCCCCGGCCCGGTTGGAGGAACGGCTGGACCAGGCCGAGTCCCTGGCCTTCGGCACCGCCTTCGAGGTGACGGTCCTGAGGCGGGAGACGGGAGTCTGGTCGGGGAACTCGGTCTGGTAGCCCGCTGCGGGGCTGGTCATTTCGCGGCGTTTGTGCCACATTGCTCCGACCCGTACCGCCCGACGAGGAGCCGCCCGATGTCCCTGATCGACCTCAGCCACCCGCTGGCGACCGGCATGGCGGTCTATCCCGGCGATGCGACGACGCCCGTCATCAGCCGCCTCAGCGCGCACGGCGAGGGGCGGCACCAGTCCTCGGCCTTCACGAGCGGCTGCCACGCCGGCACCCACATCGACCTGCCGCTGCATTTCCGCGCCGGCGAGCCGGCGCTGGAGGACTTCCCGGTCGGGCGGTGCGAGGGGATGGCCGTGGCGCTCGATGCGCCCGAAGGCGCCATCCCGCCCGCGGTGCTGGCCGGGGTCGATCTCGAGGCGGTGGACTTCGTGCTGCTGCGCACCGGCTGGGCCCGCCACTGGGGCGCGCCGCAGTACTACAGGGACTGGCCCTGGCTGACCGAAGGCACGGCGCTGCTGCTGGCCGAGGCCGGGCTCAAGGGCGTGGGGCTGGACAGCCCGAGCATCGACCCCTTCGGCGTCGAGACGGCGCACCTCATCCTGGCCGCGGCCGGCCTGATCAACATCGAGAACCTGGCGGCGCTGGACCGCTTGCCCGCGGGCCCGTTCCGCTTCGCCGCCCTGCCGCTGCGGCTGGCCGGCGCCGAAGCGTCGCCGGTGCGCGCGGTGGCCTGGGTGGGGGACGGGGGGGGCCGCCGTGTCGGATGAGAAGGGATACGGCGACGAGCCCGGCGGTCCGGAGGGCGGCCTGCACGGCGACGCGCCCCGCCGCGGGCTGGCGCGCACCATCGCCAAGGTGGGCTATGCCACGAGGCGCCAGGCGGAGGAGATGGTCCGCAGCGGGCGGGTCACCGTCGACGGGCGCCGCGAGCTGGACCCCGGCGCCACCGTCACGCCCGAGTCGATGATCGCCATCGACGACCACCAGCTCATCGACGTCATCCGCACCTACCTGGCGCTGCACAAGCCCGAGGACATCGCCGTCGCGCCGATCATGGGCCGCCGCATCCGCCTGGTCGCCGAGCTGCTGCCCCGCGACACGCCCGGGCTGCGGGCCGCCGGCCGCCTCGACGCCACCACCAGCGGGCTGCTGCTGGTCTCCAACGACAGCGCCTGGAACGCGGACGCCGCCGGCAGCGACGAGCTGGAGAAGGAGTACCTGATCAAGGTCGCCGGCCCGGTCACCGACGCCCTGATCGACGTGATCGGTGCCGGGGTGACGGCCCCGAAGCTGGGCCTGCTCAAGCCCGAGCTGGTGGCCCTGGAGAGCCGCGAGGACAACGCCTCGACCATCCGCATCGCGCTGCGCGGCGGCAAGGTCCGCCAGCTGCGCAGCCTCTGCACCGTCCTGCGCCTGGACCTGCAGGCCGTCCACCGCGTGCGGGTGGGGCCGGTGCTGCTGGGCGGGCTGAAGCCCGGCCGCTACCGCCACCTCTCGCGGGACGAGGTGGAGGGGATCCGCAGGGGGCCGGCGTGAACGCCTTGGCAGGGGGCAAGCCCGCCGAACCCGGCCACTTCCTGCTCAAGCGGCGTGCCCGCTTGGTTCGCCCCCGCATCCCCGCCGACGCGACGGTCGGCCTCGACTTCGGTTGCGGCAACGGCGCACAGACCGTCTTGTTCCGGGACCGCTTCGACACGCTCTTCGGCGCCGACATTGACGAGTCCCACCTCGCGCGCTTCGCCGCCGCCGCGCAGGCTCCGGGGCGCGCCGCGATGACGCCGCTGCTCTGCCGCGACGGCGTCGTGCCCTTGCCAGACAGCGCCGTGGACTGCCTGCTGTCCTTCGAGGTACTCGAGCACGTTGGTGACGAGACGCTCGCCCTGCAGGAGTGGCTGCGGTTGCTGCGTACGGGAGGGAAGCTGATCGTTACGGTGCCCAACCGCTGGTGGATCTTCGAGACCCACGGGGCGGACCTGCCGTTGCTGCGATGGAACCGGGTGCCGTTCTATAGCTGGCTGCCCCGCCGCCTCCATGACCGCCATGCTCGTGCGCGGATCTACCGGCGGCGCGACATCGTCCGGCGGCTGGAACGGGCGGGCTTCCGGGTCGAAACGGCATGCCGCGTCACCGCGCCGATGGACGTCGTGTCTTGGCGCCCGCTGCGGGACCTCCTGCGCCGCACGGTCTTTCGCAGCGACACGACGCGGGTGCCGATGCTGGCAACTTCGATCATGGTCGTCGCCCGCCGCCCCTGATCCCCGTCACATCGTCGCGACCAGCTCGTTGAACGCCCGGATCCCGTCGTCCCACGCATCCGCCTCGGCGAACATCTCCGGCCAGAAGTCGCGGTCCCAGAGTCGGCGAAGGTCGGCCACGTCGCGCTGCTGCTGCTCCACCCAGGTGAAGTACTTGAAGTTGTGCAGCTGCTTGCGGTCCTGGTAGTTCAGCTCGCGCACGTGGTCGGGCGTGACGCCGCGCAGCCAGCGCTCGAGGTGGCGCAGCGCGTCCTCGCGGCGGTACTCGCCGTGGGCGGCGCGCAGCTCGACCAGGCGCGAGGCGTACAGCTCGGAGGAGTCGGTCAGCGGGGTGAACAGCACGTCGCGGCCGTCGAGGTCGTAGTGGCGGGCGGTCTTGATCGCCGACACCAGGTTGCTCAGGCCCGAGATGCCCAGCAGGGGCAGCTGCGCGACCAGCGCCGCCGGCACGCCCTCGCGCTCGAGCGTCTCGCGGCCCGCCGGCTCGTTGCACAGGCGCAGCAGGTCCATGCACTGCTGGTCGTCCACGGCGGCGATGAAGTCGGTGTTGCGCACGTTGTGGATCCAGGGCACGTGCTTGTCCCCGATGCCCTCGATGCGGTGCCCGCCGAAGCCGCAGCGCAGCAGGGTGGGGCACTGCAGGGCCTCCGAGGCGGTGATCAGGGCGCCCGGGTGCTCGGCCTTGAGGCGGTCGCCGGCGGCCAGGGTGCCGGCCGAGCCGGTGGCCGAGATCCAGGCGGCGAGGCGGTCGCCGGGCCGCGCGATCCTCGCGAAGATCTCCAGCACGATGCCGCCGGTCAGGCGGTAGTGCCACTGGGCGTTGCCCCACTCCTCGAACTGGTTGAAGATCACGCACTCGGGGCGCGTGCGCTTGATCTCCCAGCACTTGTCGTAGATCTCCTTGACGTTCGACTCGCAGCCTGGCGTGGCGATGACCTCGGTCGCGACGCCGCTCAGCCACTCGAAGCGCTCGCGGCTCATCTCCTCGGGCAGGATGGCGACCGACTCGCAGGCCAGCAGCTTCGAATCGAAGGCGCCGCCGCGGCAGTAGTTGCCGGTGCTGGGCCAGACCGCCTTCTGGCGCGTGGGGTCGAAGGCGCCGGTGATCAGGCGCGGCACCAGGCAGCCGAAGGCCGCGCCCACCTTGTGGGCGCCGGTCGGGAACCACTTGCCGACCAGGCCGACGATCCGCGCCGGCACGCCGGTCAGCTCGGGCGGGAATTCGATCCAGTTGCCGTCGTTGTAGAGCCCCGTCGCGGGATCGTTCTTCCAGGTGATGCGGTACAGGTTCACCGGGTCGATGTCCCACAGCCCCACTTCCGACAGGCGCTTGCGGACCGCGGCCGGGACCTGGGCCGGGTCCTGCATCTCCTGCAGGGTGGGGATGACGATGCCGCGTTCGCGGCAGCGGCGGGCGGCCAGGCGCAGGACCTCGGGGTCGACGATCTTCAGGGGCCGGCTCGCGGTCGTTCGGTTCATGGGAGTTGTCCTTCGGCGTTCCAGGGACTTTATTATCCGTTCAGCAACTGCTAGACTGTTGCGATTCCTGTCCTCCAAGAATGCGATTTCCCGGCGCGCCGGTCAACCCCGGCCGTCCGGACGACGGTGCCCACGCTCGCCCCCGGAAGGATGCAGGCCATGGCGATCGAGACCACTCCGCGGATGGTGCAGGCAGTCTACGACGCGAGCCGCGAGCGCCTCGCGGTCGTGCGCAAGCGGCTGGGACGCCCGCTGACCCTGGCCGAAAAAGTGTTCCTCGGGCACCTGGACGACCCTGCGGGGCAGGAACTGGCCCGCGGCGAGGCCACCCTGGCCCTGCGGCCCGACCGCGTGGCCATGCAGGACGCTACGGCCCAGATGGCCATCCTGCAGTTCATGCAGGCCGGGCGCGACGAGGCGGCCGTGCCCACGACCATCCACTGCGACCACCTGCTGCTGGCCTACAAGGGCGCCGCGGCGGACAAGGCCCAGGCCCTGGACAGCAACCGCGAGGTCTACGACTTCCTCAGCTCGTCGGCCGCCCGCTACGGCATGGGCTTCTGGAAGCCGGGCTCGGGCATCATCCACCAGATCGTGCTGGAGAACTACGCGTTCCCGGGCGGCCTGATCATCGGCACCGACAGCCACACGCCCAACGGCGGCGGCCTGGCGATGGCGGCCTGCGGCGTGGGCGGGGCCGACGCCGTCGACGTCATGGTGGGCATGCCCTGGGAGGTCAAGCACCCGAAGATCATCGGCGTGAAGCTGACCGGCGCGCCCGACGGCTGGACCGCCCCGAAGGACGTCATCCTGAAGCTCTGCGGCATCCTGACCGTCAAGGGCGGCACCAACGCCGTCATCGAGTACTTCGGGCCGGGCTGCGCGGCGCTCAGCTGCACCGGCAAGGCCACGATCACGAACATGGGCGCCGAGCTGGGCGCCACCACCAGCATCTTCCCCTACGACGCGCGCATGGCGTCCTACCTCGAGGCCACCGGCCGCGCGGAGCTGGCCGCCCTGGCGGACGCGAACCGCGACCTGCTGACGGCCGACCCCGAGGTCGCCGCCTCGCCGGCCGACTACTACGACCAGCTCGTGGAGATCGACCTCTCGACCCTCGAGCCCCACATGGTGGGACCGCACTCGCCCGACCTGGCGCGGCCCGTCGGCGACCTGGCCGCGGACACGGCGCGCGAAGGTTACCCCGCGACGATCTCCGCGGCCCTGATCGGCAGCTGCACCAACTCCTCGTACGAGGACATCTGCCGCGCGGCGGACGTGGCACGGCAGGCGGTCGCCAAGGGCCTGAAGATGAAGACGACGCTGTGGGTCTCGCCCGGCTCGGACCAGATCTACGAGACCATCAAGCGCGACGGCCAGCTGGCCGCGCTCGAGGCGGTGGGCGCCACCGTGCTGACCAACGCCTGCGGGCCCTGCATCGGGCAGTGGAAGCGCGACGACATGGCGTCGGGCGAGCCGAACTCCATCGTCACCTCGTTCAACCGCAACTTCCGCAAGCGCAACGACGGCAACCCGGAGACCTGCGCCTTCATCGGCAGCCCCGAGATCGTCATGGCCTACGGCCTGGCCGGCACCCTCAGCTTCGACCCGCGGCGCGACGCGCTGACCGGCGCGAAGGGCGACGAGGTCCGCCTCGACGCGCCCGCGGTCGCCGACGAGCTGCCGCCCCGCGGCTTCGTCGCCGCCACCGGCGGCTACCAGGCGCCGCCCACCGACGTCCGCGGCGTCGAGGTGCTGGTCGACCCGAAGAGCGACCGCCTGGCCCTGCTGGAGCCCTTCGCGCCGTGGCACGGCGGCGACTTCACGGACCTGCCGGTCCTGATCAAGGCGCAGGGCAAGTGCACGACCGACCACATCTCGATGGCCGGACCCTGGCTCAAGTACCGCGGCCACCTCGACAACATCAGCAACAACATGCTGATCGGCGCGGTGAACGCCTTCAGCGGCGAGACGAACCGCGTCAAGAACCAGCTCGACGGCAGCCTGGGGGAGGTGCCGCAGGTGGCGCGCGCCTACAAGGCTGCGGGGCGGCGCTGGCTCGTCGTCGGCGACGAGAACTACGGCGAGGGCTCGAGCCGCGAGCACGCGGCCATGGAGCCGCGCCACCTGGGCTGCGCCGCGGTCCTGGTGCGCAGCTTCGCCCGCATCCACGAGACCAACCTCAAGAAGCAGGGCATCCTGCCGCTGACCTTCGCCGACCCGGCCGACTACGACAAGGTGCGCGAGGATGACCGCGTCGCCATCGGCCCGCTGGCCGACCTGGCGCCCGGGCGCCCCCTGCGCGTCACCCTGACGCACGGCGACGGGACGAGCGTGTCCTTCGAGGTCCGGCACACCTTCACCGCGGAGCAGATCGCGTGGTTCCGGGCCGGCTCGGCCCTGAACCGGATCAAGGCCGCCAGGGCCTGAGCGGAACCGATCGACGCGCCGGAAAGGTCGGCGTCACGCATGAGATCGTATCATCGCATCTCGCTCACCTACCTGGCCGCGGGCGTCCTGTGGATCCTGCTGTCGGACCGGTTCCTGGACCTGGCCGCGCCCGAGGCCGTCTCGCGGCTGCAGACCTACAAGGGCTGGTTCTTCGTCTCCCTGACCACGCTGCTGCTGTACGGCGCCCTGCGCCGCCGCGAGCTGCACCTGCAGCGCACGCTGGACGAGCTGGCGGCCGCGCAGGCGCGCTCCCGCGAGACCGTGCAGTTCGTGGCCTCGACGTCGCACGAGCTGCGCACGCCGCTGGGCGCGATCCTGGGCTTCTCCGGCTTCCTGCTGCAGGAGAAGCCGGGCCCCCTGAACCGGGACCAGCGCGAGCAGCTGGGCCACGTGCGCGACGCCGCCCGGCACCTGCAGGCCCTCACCAACGACATCACCGACCTGGCGCGCCTCGACGCCGGCCGCGTCGCGCCCGCGATCGACGACTTCCCGCTCGACGCCCTGCTGGAGGAGGCGGCCGCCAACGTGAGGGAGCAGGCCGCGGCCAAGGGCCTCGCCCTGTCCGTCGCCGGCGTGCCGGGCCTCGTCGTGCGCCAGGACCGGCGCCGGCTGCTGCAGTGCCTGCTGAACCTGCTGTCCAACGCCGTGAAGTTCACCGATACGGGGGAGGTCGCGTTGCGGGCCGCGGTCGAGGGGGCCACCCTCAGGCTCGAGGTCAGCGACACGGGCCCCGGCATCCGGCCCGAGGCGCGCGAACTCCTGTTCCGCCCCTACAGCCGCCTCGACACGCCCGAGACGCAGCGCGCCCACGGCACCGGGCTGGGCCTGTTCATCACCTGCCGCCTGGTCGAAGGGTTGCTGGCCGGCCGGGTGGGGCTGCACGACGCTCCGGTCCGCGGCAGTGTTTTCTTCCTGGAGATCCCGGTCCGCCATCCGGCCGGCTGACCGAGACATCCCGGCTCCAGGCAAGCTCCCATTCGCCGATGCAGTCATAGTGTGCTGGACGCCGCGCCCCCGTGGGCGCATGCTGGCGAGGTCCGGCTGCCGTGAACCGGGGAGGCTTCCTTGACGCCGCCGCGACGACATCCCGTCCGGAACGATCCGCGCTCGTTCGCTTGGCTGCTGGCGTCGCTGCTGGCGCTGCCGCTGGCCGCCGGCTGCGCGCGAGCGCCGGTCACCGCCGACCCGACGACGGCCGCGGCGACGGCCGGACCGGTCGAGATCGTCGCCTGGCTCGACGACGACCCGAGCGGGCCCGCCATGCTGCCCGTCGCCGCCCACATGATCGCCTCCGCGCGCGACGACACCACCCGCTCCTGGCTCTGGGTGCAGGTGGAGCTCCACGAGAACCAGGACGTGCGCCTGCTCGGACCCGGCGCGCTCAGGTTCCGCCTGGAGCTGGCGGACGGGACGATCCGCGAGGTCCTCGACGAAGGGGTGCGCGTGCCGCTCGACGCCGGGGCCAACACGTTCCTGAATTCGGCCTCCGGGCCGATCACCATCCGGGCCGGCCACGCCCACGGCTCGGCGACCTGCGTCCCGCTGCTGGTGCGGCTGCCGTTGCAGGACGGCCCGCTCCCCAGGATGAGTGGCGTCGCATCCGTGCCCGAACGCTGGCAGCGCCACTGACCGTCCCGCCGTATCCCGGAGGACTCCCGTGAACTTCTACGCCGACTGGGTGCGCGCCCAACCGCTGCTTTCGGCCGCCCTGCAGTTCGCCGTGCTCGGCACCCTGGGGGAGATCGTCGCCGCGTGCCTGCGCGCGCGCCGCCCCGCCCTGCCCTGCACGCCCGCGCAGCTGGCGGCCAAGACCGTGGCCTGGGCCGTGCTGGGCCTGGTGATCAAGTTCGGCTTCACCGGCATGAAGGGCTTCGTCGCGGGGCTGCTCGAGCACGGGCTGCTGCCGGCCTGGTGCGCGGCGGGCGTGGGGCGCGCGCTGGCCGTCTCGGTGCTCACCAACCTCTTCTTCGGGCCGCAGATGATGGCCTTCCACCGCTGGGAGGACAACCTCATCCTGCGCCGCCGCGGCTACGCCGGGATCACGACCGCGTGGCGGACGCTGGTCTGGTTCTGGATCCCGGCCCACACCGTCACCTTCAGCCTGCCGCCCGATTATCAGATCGGGCTGGCCGCGCTGTGGGGGCTGGTGCTGGGGATCATCCTCGGACTGAGCAAGAAGTAATCTCGCCGGCTAGTCTTCGTCGCGCTGCGTGCGCGCCCGCTTCACGGCGGCGCGCCGGCGCTTGTCGTCGAGGCGTTTGAGGCGGGAGGCGCGTGTGGGCTTGGTGGTTGTGCGGAGCTTGGGGGGTTCGGCGGCGCGCTGCAGCAGGGCGACCAGGCGGTCGATCGCGTCCTGGCGGTTGCGTTCCTGGGTGCGGTGGCGGCGGGCGTCCAGGACGATGACGCCCTCGGTGGTGGCGCGGCGGCCGGCGAGGCGCAGGGCGCGCGCCCGCACCGCGTCGGGCAGGTTCGGGGAGTTCGCGGCGTCGAAGCGCAGCTGGACCGCCGTGGAGACCTTGTTGACGTTCTGGCCGCCTGGGCCCGACGCGCGCACGAAGCTGAACGACAGCTCGTCCTCGGCGATGCGGAGGTCCGGCGTGATCTCGATCATCAGGCTCTCCATGACAAGGCGACGGCCGGGCCCGCGCCCGACCGTCGCATGGTAGCAGGACCGCCGTCGGCGCGCTAGGCCGTGAACGCGACGTACTTGTCGGCCGGCACGTTGCAGACGGGGCAGCGCTCGTGCGCGTCGCCGAAGACGGTGTGGCCGCAGACGGGGCAGATCGACACCTTCGTGACGTCGATGTCCTTGCCCGCCTTGACCGCCTCGAGCGCCGCGCGGTACATGTCGGCGTGGATCTTCTCGGCCTCGATGGCGAAACGGATGCTGCGCTGGGCGCCCTTCTCCTGCTGCAGCTGGGCCACCGCCATGTAGGCGGGGTACATCTCGTCCACCTCGAAGGTCTCGCCGCCGAGGGCGCCTTCCAGGTTCGCCGCGGTGCCGCCCACGCCGGACAGCTCCTTCAGATGGTTCACGGCGTGCACCTGCTCGGCGAAGCTGATGGCCTTGAACAGCAGGGCCACCTGGGGGAACCCGTCCCTGGCGGCCTGATCGGCGAAGGCCAGGTACTTCATGTGCGCCTGGCTCTCGCCGGCGAACGCATCTTTCAGGTTGTGCTCGGTCATCGCGCGCATGGGGCCTCCTTGGCGGTGGGCGTGGATCGGCGACTGGAATCATGGTCGCTGCCGTGGGCGATCTCAACCGACTCAAAAACTCCTGTATTCGAGTGAAACATTCATCGGTGATCCGCGTCTTGACGGCGGCGGATTAGTGCATTAGTATACTAATGCACATACGACTCGACGGAAGGAACCACCGATGCCCTTCACCCTGGATCCCCACAGCGGCGTCGCCGTCTACCGGCAGCTCGTGGACCAGGTCCGCTACCAGATCGCCGCGGGCGTCCTGAAGCCGGGGGACGAGCTGCCGTCGATCCGCGCCCTCTCCGAACCCCTGGGAGTCAATCCGATGACCATCAGCAAAGCCTACGGCCTTCTGGAACGCGACGGCTGGCTCGAGCGGCGGCCCGGCCGCCCGCTGGTCGTGCGCGGCCTGCCGGCCGACGAGATGCGCCGCAGCCGCCTCGCCCAGCTCGATGAGGCGCTGCGCCCGGCCGCGGCCCTGGCCGTCCAGTTCGGCGTCGACGCCGACGAGGCCGCGGCCCGCCTGCGCAAGCTGATGGCGAAGGAGGAGCGATGAACCCGATCGTCGAATTCCGCGACGTCCGCCGCGGCTACGTCAAGGGCGCGCCCGTGCTGGACGGGATCGGCTTCCGGGTGGAGCCGGGCGAGGTCGTCGGGCTGCTGGGCAAGAACGGCGCCGGCAAGACCACCCTGCTGCACCTGGTCATGGGCATGCTAGAGCCCCAGGCCGGGTCGGTGCGGGTGTTCGGCATGGACCCGCGGCGCGAGGCGGTCGCGGTCAAGTCGCGCATCGGCTTCGTGGGCGAGGATCAGGCCCTGCCGGGCTTCCTGACCCTGGCCGGCGTCATGGACCTGCACCGCGGCCTGTTCCCGGACTGGGACGAGGACTGCGCGCAGCGCCTGATCGGCCGCTTCCAGCTGCCGCTCGACCGCCGGATCGGCAAGCTCAGCAAGGGCCAGGCGCGCCAGGCCGCCCTGCTCTGCGCGGTCTCCCACCGGCCGGACCTGCTGGTGCTGGACGAGCCGGCCGGCGGGCTCGACCCGCACGCGCGCCGCGAGTTCCTGGAGACCTCGATCCAGCTGCTGAACGAGGCCGGCACGACGATCCTCTTCTCGTCCCACCACATGACCGACGTCGAGCGCATGGCCAGCCGGCTGCTGATGCTGCACGACGGGCAGGTCTGGATCGACAGCGACCTCGACGCCATCCGCGAGGGCTACTGCCTGGCCCTGCTGCCCCCCGACGCGCCCGACGCCCGCCGGCTGCTGCTGGCCCACGGCCGCTGTCTCTGCGTGCGCGAGCGGCCGGACGCGGTGCGCGCGGTCTTCGAGATGGGGGCCGAGGAGTGCCGCGCCGCGCTCGCCGACGCGCCCGGCCTGGCCGGCGCCGCCTGCCGCCCGCTGTCGCTGGAGGACATGTTCATCGAGCTGGTGGGAGGCGCGTCGTGAACCGCGCGCTGCTGCAGCGCAACCCCGCCCTGCGGACGGTCCGGCGGTGGCTGCTGTTCGCCGTGGTGGCGGGGCTGCTCTTCACGGGGCTGATCGGCCTGCGTGTCGCCGCGACGGGCGAGGTGACCAGGGCCGAGTACCTGGGCGGCGCCTGGGTCCTGGTCGGCTGCTACCTGCTGCTGGGGCAGGTGCGCCTGCGCTGCACGCGCTTCGACCTGTCCCTGCCGGTGCCCGCGCGCGAGCTGTGGTCGGCCTCGCTGCTGGGTTCGGTCCTGGCCGCCTGGACGTTCCTGGCGATGCTGTTCGCGGTGTCGGGCCTGCAGTTCGCCGTCTTCGACTTCCTGAGCCCGCAGCGCCGGGTCGACTGGCCGCGCTTCGCCGTCGACGCGCTGGTCCTGGCGGCCGCCGCCGTGCCCTGCGTGGCCGCGTTGCAGGCGCGCCGGCCCGAGCTGGCGGAGATCCCGGGCGGCCGGCGCCACGTCCTGGCGTCCCTGCCCGCCCTGACGGGCGTGCTGCTGCTGCTGGTGCTGTTCGCGGAGCGGCCCGGGTACGCCGCGGCCATCGCGCTGGCGGCGGCCGTGCCGATCGGCGTGGCCGCCGCGCGACGGGTGCCGGCGACCTACGTCGTGGCCCCGCTCGCCGACGACGCGGCGCCACGGGCGGGGCGGGCCGCGCCCGCCGCTGCCGGCTCCCGCCCGCGCGCCCTGCGGGGCCTGCGCCGCGACGCCGCGCTGGCCTGGATCGTCGTGCGCACCGCGCCGAAGGGGAAGGGCATCCTGTGGATGGCGGCGCCGGTCCTGTGCCTGCTCGGCCTGGTCGACGCCGGCGTCGTCGCGGCCCTCGCGCCGGACAGCGACCTGCGCTTCACGCTGATCCCGATCACCGCCTACATGCTGGTGTCGATGACCGGCCAGCTGCTGGCGAACCTGCGCTGGGTCGACGCCTGGCCGGTGGACCGCCGCCGCGTCTTCGCGCCGATCACGCTGGCGTGCCTGCTCCTGTTCGTCCTCGGCTACGCGGCCGGCGGCGCCTGGGTGGCGGCGCGGCCGTCGACGGCATCGCCCGGCGTCGTCGCCTTCGATGGTGCCTCGGGAGAGCGGGTCGAGACGGGCATCCCGCGCGATCGCTGGCGGATCGACTGGGACGGCCGCACGCCGGCAGACGGCGCGCAGGCGCCGCGCACCACGCCGGTCGTCCGCGGTTGGGCGCCGCTGGCCTACGGCGCCGCCGCGGCGCCTCTCGAGGGGCGGGGACCGCACTTCCCGCTGATGCTGGCGCTGATCGCGGTCTGCTGGTTCGGCGGCCTGGCCCTCTACCTGCCGCGGCTGAAGGCGGGCTCGCGCCGGCGCGGGCGCCAGGCCGTCTTCGCGAGCGTCCTGGGCGTCCTGATGCTGCTGCACCTGGCTCCCTACGCCCTGCTGTTCGCGGGACTGTCCCGCCCGTGGGTCTGGGAGGTGGTGTTCACGGACACGGCCCGGCGCCTGCTCACGGCCGCGCCGGGGGGCGCCGCCGGGATGTGGGTGCTGTCGCTGGCGGTGACGGCGGGGATGTTCGAGCTGGCGCTGCGCGCGTTCCGGCGGTCGGAGTCGCCCGTGGAGCTCGACGCCTGCGCCTGGGAGGGGCTGACGCGCGGCGGTGCGTGACGGCTTTCGCGTAGACCGCGATGACAGCCGGCGAGCTACTGCGGCAACTTCACGAGGAAGACTTCAAGCGGTTCCGCGTCACTCAGGTCCTCCTTCTCCTCCTCGGGAAGAAAGGCGGCGTTGAGGGCCTTTTCGGCGTCATCGAAGTTCCTCAAGACAAGGAAATGAGTGCCATCCAGGAAAACCAAAACATCCTTCTGCGGATCGTGGCCCGCGAAGGTGACGGTCAGTTCTTCCAGGAACTTCCCTTCGGGCGCAATGACGTCGAAACGGCCGGCAACGCCTTTGTTGAGAAGACCGGCCGTGTTGCGGCAAGTCGTCACGAAGAGACGTCCGTCGCTCGCATACTGCAGGTCGATGATGGCCGGGTCGTCATCAAGAGCCTTGCTGTCAATGTTCGATCTGCCGGTTGCAACGGCGATGTGGATCCGCGAGGTGGCTTCTTCCTTTTCGCCGGCGGTACGAGTTCGTGGTTTAGCCGGACGCCGCAGTGTGCGGAGGATCTCGCCGTCCAAATTCCGCACATGGATCGCCCAGGCATCCCGCTCGGCTACTGTCGCCACGACGCCACCGGGGCTGACCGCCCATGTTGCAAACTCGGCCCATTCGGCCGCCTCGTCGAGAACGATGTTCATGATGCCGCGCGAAACCTCGTGCGCGACCAGTTCGGTCCCGAAGACACCGTCGAAGTCCAGGACCGACAGGGTCGCGCTTGTCCTCGCTTCGTCCGCATCGAAATCGATGCTGCTGCGGTCGGTATGACCGACCAATGCTGTCCCGATGCAGCGCAGGTCACGGATCGAATAGAGGCCGCCAGCTTCCTCGCTGCCGAGCGTGAAGCCGCCGGCCGGCACGCCGTTCCGGTCGACATAAACAACCTTGCCCGGGAAGCTTTGGACCATGCCGACCCGATCGCCCGCAATGAATACACTCTGCAGGTCGCGCATTTCGCCTGGGCCGTCGCCCTCCCTGCCGAGCGTCGCGATGACCTCGCCCTCCGATGAAACGACCAGAACGTGGGCGAGTTGTCGGTCCGCCAGCAGGACGCTGCCGTCTTCATCGAGCACGCCCGAGGCTACGAGTCCGAGCAGCACATCATCTTCGTCGGCTCCCAAGCGCCACACTTCCTCGAGAGCGACGGTACGTCTTGTGGGAGGCGAGGCGGGGAGATTGACGACGGCGGCGCCCCATGACAGCACAGGCAGGAACGCGAAAAATGCGGTCGCGATGTGGGCAGTCGGACGTGGCGACGGCGGCGGGATCAACATGAGTTCCCCCTTGCGGCATGTTCGGCAGGCGATCGTCGCTCGCAAAGTGCCGGCTTGTCGGGACGACCGTCGTCGGAAAGCCGGGTGTTTTGGCGATATTCGCAACGGATGTACGCTCAGGCGTGCGCTGAGTTCCCGCGAAACGGCGCTATCGTGGGCGGGCCGCTTGCCCACATCGCTCGCTTTCTCGGATTCGGATTCCCGGCGTTGGCTGCATGTTCAAACGCCAGCACAGCATCGGCAAGATGATCGAATAAGCATGCAGGTGCGGAACGGGAGCGAAGATCTCGCGCGACTGGCTGGATGAGCCTGAGGGTGATCAGCCGGTATCGCGTCCCTATCCCATGGTCAGCAGCACGATGCCGCCGACCGTCAGCGCCATGCCGAGCAGCATCTTGAAGGTGACGGGCTCGCCGCCCAGCGTCAGCGCCAGCAGCGCCCCGAACAGGGGCGAGGTGAAGGCGATGGGCATGACGCGCGTCAGGGGCGCGCCCTTGATGGCCGTGTAGAAGCAGAGCATGCCGATCGAGCCCGCCACCACGCCGCCCCCGACGACCATGTAGAGCAGCGACCGCGGCCCCGCGGTCGCCAGCGCCTTCCAGTGCGGCGCGCTCACCGCGCCCAGGATCACCAGCGCCACCGCCGTGCGGATCGTGATGCCCAGCTGCGGCGGCAGGTGGCCGAGGTGCAGACCGCGCTTCTCGAAGTAGCCGCCGAAGCCCCAGGCCGCGGCGGTCAGCAGGGCGAACAGGTACGGCTTCATCGCCGCGCGCTCCTCTGGCGGAGCGCCTCGTAGGCGAGCAGCGCCGCCGCCACGCTGACGTTCAGGGAGTCGGCCGTCCCCAGCATGGGGATGCGGCAGCGGCGGTCGGCCGCCGCGAGCAGCTCGTTCGACAGCCCCGTGTCCTCGGCGCCCAGCAGCACCGCCACCGGACCGGTCAGGTCGCAGGCGGTGTGCAGGTCGGGCGCCGCGGGCGTCGTCGCCAGCAGCGGGATGCCGCGCGCGCGCAGGAAGTCCAGGAGTTCCGCGGCGCCGGCGCTGACCGTCGGCACGGTGAACACCGCGCCGGTCGAGGCGCGCAGGGCGTTGGGGTTCCAGGGATCGGCGCCCGCGCCGCAGGCCAGCACCGCGGCGACTCCGGCCCCGCTGGCGGTGCGCACGACCGCGCCCAGGTTGCCCGGCTTCTCCACGCCTTCCAGGACCAGCACCAGGGGCTCGGGCGGCAGGGCGAGCGTGTCCAGGCTCCAGGCCGGCGGCTGCGCCACGACGATCAGCCCCTCGGGCTTCGCGCGGTAGGACGCCTTCTCCAGCACGCGCCGGTTCACCTCGACGATCCCGATCCCCGAGCGCCGCAGGTCCTCCAGAAGGTCCTCGCCGCCGTGTTCGGCCAGCACCTCGGGGCAGGCGTAGGCCTCGTCCAGGACCAGGCCGGCCTCGAGCGCGCGGCGGACCACGCGCAGCTCGTCCAGGAGGATGACGCCCTCGCGCTGCCGGTCGCGGCGGTCGCGCAGGCGGACCAGCCGCTTGACCCGCTCGTTGCCGGGGCTGGTGATGGGTTCAGGCATCCCGCATCCCTTCCAGGGTGTCGCGCACGGCCGCCGGCAGGGGCGCCACGCGCCGGGCCGCGTAGTCGAAGCCGACGAGCCCGGTCTCGGCCAGGGCGATCGGCGCGTCCGCGCGCGTCACGCGGTAGGCCAGGCGGAACCCGGCGCGGCCGGTCTCGGCCACGCCCACCTCGATCCGCAGCAGGTCGCCGGCGAAGGCCTCGCCCTGGTAGACGATCACGGCGTCGCCCAGGATCAGGGCGACCCCGCCGCAGTCCGGCTCGCTCCAGCCCCGCGCGGCGAGGAAGGCGACGCGGGCCTCGTGCAAGAGGGACAGCAGGCGGTCGTGGGCCAGGTGGCCGCCGTAGTTCAGGTCGGTGACGCGCACGGTCAGCGCGCAGTCGAACGGGTAGCGGGGCAGCGGCGTCAGCTGGGCGCGGGGCACGGCGTCACTTCCGGTGTGGCGGTCAGGTCGTCAGGATGCCCGCGACGGCCGCGGTCATCCAGCTGGCGAACGCGCCGGCGAACATCGCGCGCATGCCCAGGCGCGCCACGTCGCCGCGGCGCTCGGGGGCCAGGCTGCCGATGCCGCCGATCTGGATGGCGATGCTCGAGAAGTTGGCGAACCCGCACAGCGCGTAGGTGGCGATGACGATGCTGCGCGGCGAGAGCGTGCCGTCGGTGATGGCGCGCTCGAGCTGGATGTAGCCCAGGAACTCGTTGACCGTGATCTTGGTGCCCAGCAGGTTGCCGAAGGTCGCCGCTTCGCTCCAGGGCACGCCCATCGTCCAGGCGATGGGGGCGAAGACCCAGCCGAAGATCTGCTGCAGGGACAGCCCCACGAGCCCCAGCCCGGCGTCGACCATCGCGACCAGGGCCACGAAGGCCAGCAGCATGGCCCCGATGTTGGCCGCCAGCTTCAGGCCGATGCCCGCGCCGCCGGCGGCGGCGTCGATCACCCCGGAGTACTCGCGCGGGATGTCCAGCTTCGCCCCGTCCGCGGTTGCGGACTTCTCCGTCTCGGGGTGCATGATCTTGGCCATGACCAAGGCCGCGGGCGCCGACATGACGCTGGCGGCCAGCAGGTGTCCGGCGTCGATGCCCAGGCGCACGTAGGCCGCCATCACGCCGCCGGCGACGGTCGCGAACCCGGCGGTCATCACGGCCATCAGCTCCGAATTGGTCATCGTCTTGATGTAGGGGCGGATGACCAGCGGCGCCTCGGTCTGGCCCACGAAGATGTTGGCGGCGGCCGACAGGGTCTCCGAGCCGCTGGTCTGCATCGTGCGGCGCATGACCCAGGAGACTCCGGCGATCACGCGCTGCATGATCCCGAGGTGGTAGAGGACGGCCATCAGGCTGGAGAAGAAGATCACCGTCGGCAGCACGTGGATCGCGAAGATGATGCCCAGGGGCACCAGCTCACCCGTGGCGGAGTTGGTGACCTGGACGAAGCCGCCCTCGGGCCCCGGCTGCAGGAACTGCACCACCTCGGCGTTGCCGCGGAAGAGGTTGCCGAACAGGAACGACGCACCGGCGTCGGTGAAGCCCAGCACGCGGGTGATGCCGATGCGCGCGCCTTCGAAGATCGCGCCGCCCCAAGGCGTGCGCAGCAGCAGCAGGGCGAAGGCGAACTGCAGGGCCAGGCCCCACCACACGATGCGCCAGCGCACGTGGCGGCGGCCGTTGCTGAAGACCATGCCCAGGCCCATCAGCACGAACACGCCCAAGAGCGAAATCAGGTTCGGCAGTCCCATGCGCGCCTCCGGTTCGAAGTGGCTGGGAGTGTACGCCGGAACGCCCACCCGGCGTCCAGTCCGATTTGCGCGCGGGTCCGGCCCGGCCGCCGGTTGCCAAGTCGGCGGCGACCGGCTAGGGTCGCGGGGTGACGACCAGGGAAGGGAGCGACCCCATGCAGACAGCGTCCCGCCGGGACACCGACGCGCCGCCGCCGTCGCGGGCGAAGCTGCCCAGGACCGTGGTCGGCCTGGGGCTCGTCAGCCTGCTGACCGACACCTCGAGCGAGGCGATCTTCCCCCTGCTGCCCGCGTTCCTGGCCACCCTGGGCGCCTCGAACGCCTTCATCGGTCTGATCGAGGGCGCGGCCGAGTTCGTCGCCAACCTGCTGAAGTACCTGACGGGCCTGGCCGCGGACCGCCGCGCCCGCCTCAAACCGCTCATCCTGGCCGGCTACGGGATCTCGACGCTGGCGCGGCCGCTGGTCGCCTTCGCGCAGGTCCCGTGGCACGTGCTCGCGGTGCGGGTCGGCGACCGGGTGGGCAAGGGCGTGCGCACCAGCCCGCGCGATGCCCTGATCGCCGGCGCCACGGACCCGGCGCTGCGGGCGCGGGCCTACGGCTTCCACCGCGCCATGGACCACGCCGGCGCGGCCGCCGGCACCCTGCTCGGCGCCGGCCTGCTCTGGTACCTGGGCGCGGGCGAGGGCGCGGCGGCGAGCGCCGACCAGATGCGCACCGTTTTTTTGGTGGCCGCCGTGCCCGGGGTGCTGGCGATGGTCGCGCTCGCCCTGACGCGCGAGCCGCCGCGGCCGGCGCCCGCCCCCGCGGGGCCGCGCGCGCTGCCGCCGGCCCTGAAGCGGGCGCTGCCGCCCTTCGTGCTGTTCGCCTTCGCCAACGCCACCGACGCCTTCATCCTGGTCAAGGCGACGCGGCTGGGCGCGCCGGTGATCGCGGCGCCGCTGCTCTGGCTGGCCCTGCACGTCATCAAGGCGAGCAACGCCACCGCCGGCGGCCGCCTCGCCGACCACCACGGGAAGCGCGACGCCCTGGCCCTGGGCTGGACCGTCTACGCGGTCACCTGGGCGGCCGTGGGTTTCGCGGACAGCGTGCCGCTGCTGTTCGCGCTGGCCGCGGTGTACGGGACGTCGCACGGGCTGGTCGAGGGGGCGGAGAAGGCGCTGATCGCCGAGCTCGCGGGCGGCGGCGGGCGGGGCCGGGCGTTCGGGACCTACCACATGCTGGTCGGGTTCGGGGCGCTGGCCTCGAGCACGCTCTTCGGCCTGGTCTGGGACCGGTTCGGCAGCGTCGCGGCGTTCGCCGGCTCGGGCGCCTGCGCCCTGCTGGCGGCGGCGGTGCTGCTGGCGGTGGTGCCGGCGGCGGCGGTGACGGAGTCGCAGGAGCGCTGAGTGCGAGCCGTCAGCGCCCGCAGCCAATGGGCAGCGCTCCGATCAGACCGCAGCCATCGTCGGCGTCGGCGCACGGGCTGTCGGCCGCCAGGTGGAAGTCGCCGCCCGCGGCGTCGCAGAACAGCGGGTCCGCCTGGAAGTTGCCCCCGTGGATCGCCGTCCCCGCCGGCCAGAAGCCGTGCCCGCCGCCGCCGTAGAGGTCGCAGCAGGAGGCGTCGAGACGGCCCCCCTGCACCATGTCGACCGCGTCACCGCCGGTGTTCCAGGCGATCAGGCAGTTCTCCATGGTCAGCAGGCCGTTGCGCACGGTCCCGCCTTCCTCGGTGATGGCGCCGATGCGCAGGCCCGAGCCTTCGGGCGCGTCGTTGGCGGCGATCGTGCAGCCCGTCACGAGCGACGGCGTCGGCGGGTCCCCGTAGTTGCTGTACCCGAAGACCGCCAGACCGCCGCCGCTGACGTCGGCGTGGTTGCCCGCGATCAGGCAGTCCTCCAAACGCAGGATCACGCTGACGCCGGCCAGGCCGCCGCCGCGGCCCGCGGTCGTGTTGCCGGTGATCGTGCAGCGGCGCACGACGGGGTCCTCGCAGTTGATCAGGTAGAGGCCACCGCCGTACATGGTCGAGGTGTTGCCGGTGATCAGGCAGTCCTCGATGACGGGATGACCCCGTCCGCCGAAGTAGACGGCGCCGCCCTGGCCGCCGCTGTTGCCGGTGAAGACGCAGCGGCGGATCGCGACGTCGGTCAGGTGGAACACCAGGCCGCCGGCCATCGGGTAGTCGCCGTCGGCGGCGGGGGAGACGCCGTTGGTGATCGTGAAGCCGTCGACCTCGACGCCGTCGTTGTTGCCCTGGATGAACAGGACCCGGCCGTGCCGCTCCGCGTCGAGGATCGTCGTCGCGGGACCCGCTTCGCTCGCCAGGACGATGCCGGTGATGTCGCGGGCGATGAAGATCATCGCCAGCGGGTCCATGGCGCCGCCCTGGCTGGTCCAGGTGTAGCGGCCGGGGCCGACCAGCACGAGGTCGCCGTGGACCGCGCCGTCGAGCGCGGCGGCGATCGTGGGGACGTCGCCGCTGCCGTCGGCGGTGACGCGCCAGGTGCGGCCGCCGGCGGGCGAGGCGGACACGACGTTGGAGAGGCCGCTGCGGTTGCCGGCGTCGTCGGCGGCGCGCAGGGCCACGTAGAGCGTGCCGGCGGCGGATGGGGCGTCGATGAGGCACTGGAGGTGGTCGCCGGTCGGTGTGGGAGCCGAGGTCGCGGCGGTGGCGGCGTCCCAGGTCTCCGGGGTGAGCGAGGTGGGGGCGCTGCGGAGTTCGTAGGCGGTGGCGGCGCCGTGGGGGCCGTCGTCGCCGGTGGGGGTCCATTGGACCATCAGCTGGTCGCCGCTGGACCACAGGACGGTCAGGTCGGTGATGGCGGACGGCGGGGTGAGGTCGAGGGCGGGGTCGGCAGAGGCGATGACTAGGTTCGAGGGGGCGGACCAGATCGAGCCGTCGACGGTGGCGCGGAGGCGGAAAGCGTAGGCGGCGCCGGGTGTCAGGGCGGTGATGGTCGCCCGCTGGGCTTGGCCGGGGGGGGCGGGGGTGGGCGGCGAGGGGGCGGCCGTCCAAATTGCGAGGTCCGCGTTCTCCTGGCCGTAGGGGGTGTAGCGCAGGTCGTAGGACGAGACCGGGCCCGTGCCCGAGGCTAGGGCGGGGGCGGTCCAGGAGAGGGTGATGGACTCGGGGGTGGCGGACTCGGCTTGCAGGTCGGATACCAGGGCGGGGAGGCCGGTGGGGGACGGGGGGCCTGCGGGGTCGTTGCCGCCGCAGCCGGACAGCAGCAGGGACGTGATCAGGGCTGCGGCCAGGGCCGGGGGCAGGACTGAGAATCTCATCGGCGTTCCTCGGGGATGTCTGGGGGCCCTGGGGTCGGCTATGGCGCGGGCAGTTGGGGTGGGACTGCCGGGTTTCTGGAAATATAGCCCGTGTGGGTGGGCTGGGGAAAGAGGGGTGGGTGGGATCGGGCGCTTTGGGGCTGATATTCTTTACAGGGGACTGCAGGCTGTGTATGCTCAGGGTCACGGTTAAGCGCTTTAAATCCAGATGATGGCATCGCGGAAATCTATTGCATCGAGGCACCAGCTGTTTGCGAGATAATCTGCGGTGAGATCTGGATATCTAGTTCTGCATACATGGCGTTAGGCATATTAGGAAGTTAAGAACCGTATTGTGCAAGTAGTGCCATACAAAGGAGACTATAATGAAGAATATACTTGTTATTTATACAGTTCTAATGATTGCTAGAATAGCATATTCAGCAGAAATGACTTTCCAGTATACCCCGTTATCATCGGGCGAGCTTCATGTCATTGATATTGGGGAGGCCATTCATCATGTTAATAGTTGCACGCTACAACTCAGCGGAAGTTCAATGGCAGGGATGTTGGTGTGCGAAGGCCCGGGAGGTAGCTACGAATATTCATGTCCATACTACATATCGGGAGGGTTTGTTGAGGGCGGGCATATGGTGGGGGGGTACTTCGGACGATATGGTTTAAGTAACAGTATTCATATTTTGGAGGCAAATGATTGGAGCTTTTTGTGTGATGATGGTTCAGCAAATTATTGCATATCGTGGGAACCTCAATGCGAGGCCTCAGGTGGATGGTGTTTTAGCATGCCTTGGGGCTATGTGGAGTTTACTTCTGTAACCATGACAATTATCTACGAAGAACTAGTAGCAAACGAAAGCAATACGTGGGGAGCAATAAAATTATGTTACAGATGATGTTGTTGTTTGTAAGTTTCCTTACAAAAAGTGATGGTGCAAGCAGTCATAGCCTAACAGATGCTTGCACCCGACAAAATCGATTGTCACGACCCTGGCGGAGCCAGGGTCGCGCCAATCGACTTTGCGGGTGAAGCTTAGCGTTGGACTTGAAAGACGGCGGTCGCCAGGATAGACGATGCAGTGTAATCAATGGAGTAAGCCATATGGTAACAACAATGATCACCGACGATCGCCGCGAATGCTGTAGTCGCAATTATAGCGGCATGGTGCCGATTCTCACGATCTGTGTTCTGTTTTGTGGGATTCTAGTTGATGCAGCTCGCCCAGAGTGTATTGACTACGATGACTACATGCACTGGACCGGCGGGGTGGACACGCCCGGCCAAGTAGAGGACATCGCCATCTCCGGCAACTACGCCTACGTGGCGGACTATGTATCCGGCCTTCAGGTGATCGACATCACGAACCCGGCGAGTCCGCAGCTTGTTGGAGGAGTGGACACGTCTGCCGCGGCAATGGGGGTCGCCATTTCTGGGAACTACGCCTATGTGACGGACCTCGGGTACAGTCTTCACGTGGTCGACATCACGAATCCGGCGAACCCGCAGATCGTCGGTAGTGTGGAGACACATGGCTATGCTAACGGCGTGGCCATTTCCGGGAACCACGCCTACGTGACGGACTACGATGATGGACTCCAGGTGTTCGACATCACGGATCCGGCGAGCCCGAGGCCGGTGGGTGGGGTGGACACGGCCGGCCATGCTTACAACGTCGCCATCTCCGGAAACTACGCCTATGTGGCCGCCCGCGAGTCCGGCCTACAGGTGATCGACATCACGAATCCGACTGATCTGCAGCTGGTGGGTGGAGCGGATACGCCTGGCAGTGCTCGTGATGTCGCCATCTTCGGCGACCACGCCTACGTGGCGGACTACGATTATGGCCTTCAGGTGGTCGATATCACGAATTCGGCGAACCCGCAGATCATCGGCAGCATGGATACGCCCAGCTATGCCTACGGCGTGGCCGTCTCTGGGGAGCGCGCCTACGTGGCAGACGGTCTGACAGGCCTTCTGGTGATCGACGTCACGGCTCCGGCGAGCCCGCAGCTGGTGGATGGGGTGGATACGCTGGGTTATGCCGACGATATCGCACGCTCAGGGGACTACGCCTATGTGTTGGACGATAGATCCGGACTTCAGGTGTTCGCCATCACGAACCCGGCGAGTCCGCAGCTAGTGGGAGGAGTGGGCACACCTGACTCGGCAATTGGTATCGCTGTCGCAGGAGATCGCGCCTACGCGGCGATCGGATCGGGAGGCCTTCGTGTGATCGACATCACGGATCCGACAAACCTGCAGATTATTGACGGCTTGTATACTCAAGGTTATGCCAGCAGCATCGCCATTTCTGGCAACAACGCCTACATGGCTGACGCTGCGTTGGGGCTCCAGGCGCTCGACATCTCGAACCCGGCGAATGTGCTTCGTGTAGGTGGCATCAACACGCCCGGCGTTGCAATGGATGTCGCATTATCCGGCCATCTCGCCTATGTGGCGGATCGAGAGTCTGGTCTGCAGGTTGTCGACATCGCGGACCCGACGAACCCGCGAATGATCGGCGGGCTCGACACATCAGGCATGGCTTACGGAGTAGCCCTTGCCGGGAGTTGCGCCTATGTGGCCGACTACGAGTCCGGTCTTCAGGTGATCGACATCACCGACCCGGAGAATCTGCAACTGGTGGCTACGGCCGACACGCCTGGATATGCAGTCAATGTGGCGATATCAGGATTCCACGCTTATGTGGCGGACTACCGATACGGCCTTCAAGTGATCGACATCACGGACCCGACGAGCCCGCAGCTGGTGGGTGGGATTGATACCCCTGGTTATGCCAACGGCATCACCATATCCGGAAGTTACGCCTACGTGTCGGATAAGTGGGCCGGTCTTCAGGTGATCGACATCACGAACCCGGAATATCCGCAGTTGGTCGGCGGAATCGATACGCCTGGTGGAGCATGGGAAGTCGACTTCTCCGGTTACTATGCCTATGTGGCTGACGATTCGGCTGGTGTCCAAGTTGTGCCTGTGCAATGCGAGGTCATACAGTCCGTCTATCTGACGGACCTGCGGGCACAAAGGGCCGAAACGACCTGCATCATCAGTTGGATGATCAGCCGTCCGCAGGTGCACGCGGGATTTCGCGTATGGCGACAGATCGCAAACTCGACGCGCATTCTGCTCGGCAATGCGATGCTCGACGCCACGGACTCCTACGAATACGTTGACCAAGAGCCACCGGAGGGGGCCGCCGATTACTGGCTGCAGGAAGTGACGACAGATGGAACGGAGAACTGGTATGGGCCGGCTCATCTGCCGGCGGTGGACGTGCCGGAGGCTTTGGTGTTGGAGCAGAATCACCCCAATCCGTTCAACCCGCAGACATCGCTACGATTCGATCTCCCTGTTGCAGGGCGGGTGAGATTGGTGGTGTATGACCTGCGTGGCGGTCTGGTGGCAACCCTCATCGACGCCGAGATGCCGGCTGGCGAGTTGACCGCAGCTTGGGATGGTCTGGACGACCATGGCGCAGCAGTAGCCTCGGGTGTGTACATGGCGACGTTGGAGTCGCCGACCGGAATGCGTGCGGTGAAGATGGTTTTAACCAGGTGAGTCGAGGTGTCGGATGTACGGAGGGGAACCGGATGCGGGCTCGGCGCGGATCTCGTTCATTTTCAACGAGTCCGGACTCTTGAGCCATCCAGTTCGCCATGAGGTGCGTCCTGGCCGTCGGATTGACGCGCGGGCAGCCTCTCTGATACAATGAACTCGTCTTAATTCCTTGTTGCAATTGATATTGGTGCCGCGATCATGAGACCGGATCCCCGAACGGGAGGGTACGCCATGCGCGTCGCCGTTGCACATAGTCCGGTGGGCATCGCCGTAAAATCGAACCCAGGAACATGCGCGAGGCTCATCGCCCTGATCGTCGTCGCCGTTTCCTTGAGTGCAGGCGGTGATCTCCAGGCCCAGTGCATCGACTACGGAGAGCATGCCCACTGGCTCGGCTCCACGGGCCGGGCCGGGGCGTCGAATGCCGTCGCAGTCTCCGGGCAAACCGCCTGCATCGTGGGCGGATCCGTCTACAGCCCCCGCTCGCTCCAGATGGTCGACATCTCCGATCCATCGGCGCCTGCGATCGTCTCCAGCCTCGCGATACTCGAGAACGCGTTCGATGTGGCGATCATGCAGGATTGCGCCCTCGTCGCGGACGGCGTGGGCGGGCTGCTGGTGTACGACGTGTCCGACCCGGCGAATCCGTCCTACATCAGTGGGGTCGTGACGTTCGGGGCCGCCACGCGCATCGACGTTGCCGGGCGCTTCGCTCACGTCGCGTGTCGTACGGCTGGCCTGCGGATCTACGATGTCATCGCACCGCAGAACCCGACCTTCATCGGCACGTCGTCCTTCGGGCTCGACTTCACCGACGTCGACGTGTCGGGATCCGTCGCCTACGTGGCGGACAAGGGTTACGGTCTGCGCATCGTCGACTTGTCGGATATCCGGCACCCGACCCAGATCGGGGGCATCCCCACCCAAGGCGATCCGCGAGGTGTGGCCTTCGTCGACGGGCACGCGTTCGTCGCCGACGGCTACGGAGGCTTCACGATCGTCAACGTCACGACGCTTGACGCACCCTGGATCGTGAGCCACATCGAATTGCCCTCCGCCGCCGAATCCGTGACGGTCTCCGATGCGCACGCTTTCGTCACCACTTCCTACGACGGGTGCCAGGTGATCGACATCTCCAACGTCGAAGCGCCCGTCGTCGTCGGTGTCCTGGAAACGGCCGGAATCTGCACCGGCGCCATGATCGTCGGCGGGGTCGCCTACGTCACGGACACAATCACCGGCCTGCACGTCTTCGACATCGTGAACCCGACCTTCCCCGAAGCTCTCGGCAGCATTCACTTCGACGACGGGATCGTGGCGATGGCCGCTGCCGACGGATACCTCTATATGCCGCAGTACTACAGCCTCGAGGTCGTGGACGTCAGCGACCCCCGGAATCCCGCCGTCGTCGGGGACGGACTGCCCTGGAGCTTTGTCAGCCACGCCGCCGTATCGGAAGACCGGCTTTGCTGCTCCTACAACTACGACATGTTCGATTCACAAGGATCTGGAGTTTATTATGCCGACGTATCCAATCCTCTCCATCCGACGAGCCTCGGTCAATACATCCTCCCCGATCGGAAGGGCGTCCCTGACGAGGGCGGCAAGATCATCTCCACGCATGCGCGGGGCGTGGGCCTCCATGGACCGTTCGTCCTGCTCGCCGCCGCCTACGAGGGCTTCCAGGTGATCGACTTCACCGACCCTCGGCACCCCCATCTCGTCAGGAACATTCCCATGTCGAGCGTCGCCTGGGACCTGGTGGTCGAGGGTGACCTGGTCTACTGCGTGGCGTACGGGGATCTGCTGATCCTCGACGTCTCGGACCCGTTGGATCCCGTCGTGGTCTCTTCCCTGGCTGACGCCGGCGGTGTCGATGTCACGAAGGCGGGCTCGCTGCTCTATGTCGCGAGCGACTGGGACGGCATCAAGATGATCGATGTGTCCGATCCCGGCTCGCCATTCATCGTGGGCTGGATCCCCGTCATGTACGAGGCCAACAATGTCGCTTCCTACGGCGAGACCCTCTACGAAATCGACTGGCGCGGTGCTTTGCAGATCTTCGACATCAGCGACCCCGCCCACCCGCGCAGCATTGGCACCCATCCGGCCGATTACAACAGCCCGGTCGTGACGGACGGAGAACACGTCTATTTCAAATCCGACGAGACGTCGCTTGAGATCCTACCCGCGCAGTGCGGAACCGCCACCCCGACGGTCCTGCGCTCCCTCGACTTGATCCCCCTCCAGGACGCCGTCTCGATCCGCTGGCAGGTCGCCACCGACCTCGGCGCCCCGCTGTTCCGTTTGACCGCCGACGACGGCGCGCGCCGGTGGGACGTGCCCTACGAGACCGTCGCCCCCCGCACCAACTACGCCGCCGAGGACCGCTCCCAGTTCCTGAGGGCCGGCGTCGACGTCGTCTACACGCTGTCGATCGGCGAGGACGGCGCGACCTGGACCGAACTCGGCCGCGCCTCGACTGCTCTCGCCGGCCCACCCGACACCACACGTCTGCTGGCCGCCTACCCCAACCCGTTCAACCCGCGCACGACGATCCGCTTCGAGTGCCGTGAGCCGGGGCGGGTGCGGCTGGCGGTGCACGACCTAGCCGGTCGGCAGGTCGCGTTGCTGGCGGACACGTGGATGGCGAGCGGGCGGCACGAGCTGACCTGGGAGGGTGCCGATGCCCAGGGGCGGCCGGCGGCGGCGGGACCGTACTTCTTACGGTTGCGGGCGGGCGACAGGAGCGTCGTGAAGCGGGTCATGCTCGTGCGGTGAGCCGGGCGGACCCCGGATGACGATGCGCGGGGCCGGTTGCAGGCTTCGCGCATTTATGTCATTCATTTTCAACGAATTCCACCCCCAACATTGACTCCCGCCCCCCATATGGTATCGTTCCCGCCCATGAACCCCTCACCGGCATCCCCGCCCCCCGTCATCATCGGCATCGCCGGCGGCACCGGCTCGGGAAAGACCACCGTCGCCCTGCGCGTCCAGGAGGCCGCCCCCGGCAAGACGGTCCAGATCATCCACCACGACTCCTACTACAGGGACAACGCCCTGCTGGAGCTGGAGGACCGGGCCAAGATCAACTACGACCACCCCAGCGCCTTCGAGACCGAACTGCTCGTGGCGCACCTGGCCCAGCTGAAGCGGGGCCTGGCGGTCGACGTGCCCGTCTACGACTACACGACCCACTCGCGGTGCGCGGAGACGCGCCGGGTCGAGCCGGCGGACATCATCTTCGTCGAGGGCATCCTGGTGCTGGAGTCGGAGATCCTGCGCTCGCTGATGGACATCCGGCTGTACGTGGGCGTCGACGCCGACGAGCGCTTCATCCGACGCCTGCAGCGCGACATCCAGGAGCGGGGCCGCAGCGTGGCCTCGGTCATCGAGCAGTACATGAAGGTGGTGCGCCCGATGCACCAGCAGTTCGTCAGCCCGACCAAGCGCTACGCCCACCTGATCATCCCCGAGGGCGGGCACAACCAGGTGGCGATCGACCTGATCGCGGCCAAGATCCAGAGCATCATCCAGGAGCGGCGGGCCTTCCGGGCCTGAGACCGCGACGGGAGGCGGCCTTGCAGTACGACGACGCGGACATCTGCCAGCGCGACCCCCTGATCGAGCGCGTGCTGATCGGCTCGGACGAGATCCAGCGCCGGGTCCAGCGGCTCGGCACCGAGATCAGCCGCGACTACGCCGGCAGCACGCCCGTGCTGGTCAACATCCTCAAGGGCGCCTTCGTGTTCCTGGCCGACCTGACGCGCGGCATGAGCGCGCCGCACGAGATCGACTTCATGGCCATCAGCAGCTACCACGGCGGCACCCAGAGCACCGGCGTGGTCAAGATCGAGAAGGACCTCAAGACCGACATCACCGGCCGCGACGTGATCATCGTCGAGGACATCGTCGACACCGGCCTGACCCTCAGCCACCTGCTCGACCTGCTGCAGACCCGCGGCCCGCGCAGCCTGCGCGTCTGCACGCTGCTGGACAAGTCCTCGCGGCGCCAGAAGGAAGTGCCGATCCACTACCGCGGCTTCGAGATCCCCGACGAGTTCGTCATCGGCTACGGCCTCGACTACGACGAGAAGTACCGCAACCTGCCGTTCATCGGCGTGCTGAAGCCCTGACCGCCGGTCGGGGCCGCGGCCAATCCACCCGGGGGCGACCATGAGCGAACGACCGAATCCGCCGGCCGAGGGGACCGGCGCCGCCGGGAGCACCGCCTTCCCGGAGGCCCTGACCTTCGACGACGTCCTGCTGGTCCCCGGCTACTCCGAGGTCATCCCCCGCGACATCGACACCCGCACGCGGCTGACCCGCGGCCTGTCGCTCAACGCGCCCCTGATCTCCGCGGCCATGGACACCGTCACCGAGTGCCATCTGGCCATGGCCATGGCGCGCCAGGGCGGCATCGGCGTCATCCACAAGAACCTCAGCCCCCACGACCAGGCCGACCATGTCCAGCGCGTCAAGCGCAGCGAGTCGGGCATGATCACCGACCCGATCACCCTGGGCCCCGACCGCACCATCGCCGAGGCGCTGGCCCAGATGGCCCGCTACAGCATCTCGGGCGTGCCCATCACTGAGGGGCGCCGGCTCGTGGGCATCCTGACCAACCGCGACCTGCGCTTCGTGCGCGACACGAGCCGCCTGGTGCGCGAGGTCATGACCAGCGGGAACCTGGTGACCGTGCCGGAGGGCACCACGCTCGAGCAGGCCGCCGAGAAGCTGCACGCCCACCGCATCGAGAAGCTGCCCGTGGTCGACCAGGCCGGCAACCTCTGCGGCCTGATCACGGTCAAGGACATCCAGAAGAAGCTCGACTACCCGCAGGCCAGCAAGGACGGCCGCGGCCGGCTGCTCTGCGGCGCGGCCGTCGGGATCGGCGAGGCCGGGCGCGAGCGCATCGACCTGCTGGTCGAGGCCGGCGTCGACCTTCTGGTCGTCGACACCGCGCACGGGCACTCGCGCAACGTGATCGAGGCGGTCCGCGAGGTGAAGCGGCGCCACCCGGGCCAGCAGGTGCTGGCCGGCAACATCGCCACCGGCCCGGCGGCCCTGGCCCTGATCGAGGCCGGCGCCGACGCCCTGAAGGTGGGCATCGGCCCCGGCTCGATCTGCACCACGCGCGTCGTGTCGGGCGTGGGCGTGCCGCAGATCACCGCGCTCTTGGACGTGGTGCGCGCCGCGAGGCCGCACGGCGTGCCGGTGGTCTCCGACGGCGGCATCAAGTACTCCGGCGACGTGGTCAAGGCCATCGCCGCGGGCGCCGACACCGTCATGCTCGGCTCGCTCTTCGCCGGCACCGAGGAGGCGCCGGGCGAGAAGATCCTGTTCGAGGGCCGCGTCTACAAGAGCTACCGCGGCATGGGCTCGGTGGCGGCCATGCAGCAGGGCAGCAAGGACCGCTACTTCCAGGACACGGTCACCGAGGCCGACAAGCTCGTGCCCGAGGGCATCGAGGGCCGGGTGCCCTACAAGGGCCACCTGCAGGACATCTTCTACCAGATCGTGGGCGGACTGCGCAGCGGCATGGGCTACTGCGGCACCCGCACCATCGCCGACCTGCAGCGCGAGGGCCGCTTCGTGCGCGTCACCGCCGCCGGCCTGCGCGAGAGCCACCCCCACGACGTGCTGATCACCAAGGAAGCCCCGAACTACGGGACGCGGGTCTGATGCGCCTGCCCGATCTCGATCTGTCCCGGATCGGTCCGGACTTCCGCCGCATGCTGCTGGCCACGCTCTGCTTCGGGGCGGCGGCCGGCGTCTTCCAGTCCACCTTCAACAACTACCTCAGCGACGTCCACGCCCTGGACGCCGGGGCGCGCGGCTGGATCGAGCTGCCGCGCGAGCTGCCCGGATTTCTGATCATGTTCATCTCGGCCGCGCTGCTGACCTTCATGTGCGAGGCGCGCATGGCCGCCGCCGCGATGATCCTGACCGCGGGCGGCGCGCTGGGCCTCGGGCTGCTCGCGGGCGGCACCCTGCCCCTGGTCGCGTTCCTGATGATCTGGAGCCTCGGCGACCACATCATCTTCGCCGTGGAGGGCCCGCTGGGCCTGACCCTGGCCCGCAGCGGCAACGAGGGGCGCCGCCTCGGCCAGCTGGGCGGCGCCCGCAACCTCGGCACGATCCTGGGCGTGGCCGGCGTCTGGCTCATCGCGCGCCGGGTGGGCGACCGCTACGACCTGTTCTACGGCCTGGCCGCGGCGTGCGCGGCGGTCGCGGGCTGGTTCTACCTGCGGCTGCAGATCGGCCGCACGGGCTCGCGGTCGCGGCGGCTGGTCTACAAGCGGCGCTATCACCTGTTCTACGCCATCAGCGCCCTGTTCGGGGTGCGCAAGCAGATCTTCCTGGCCTTCGGCGGCTGGGTGCTGGTCAGCCGGCACGGCGTCACGGTCGAGACCATCGCCGTGCTGTACGTGATCGCCGCGGCCCTGGGCATCGTGCTGCGCCCGCTGCTTGGCGACGTCATCGACTGGCTGGGGGAGCGGACCGTGCTCGCGGCCGACGAGCTGCTGCTGCTGGGCGTCTGCCTGGTGTACGCCTTCGCCGGCAACGTGAAGCTGCTGTACGCGGCCTACGTCCTGGACAGCGTGCTGTTCGCCCTGCGCGTGGCGCGCACCACCTACCTCAAGAAGATCGCCGAGGACCCCGCCGACATCACCCCGACCATCGCCCTGGGCATCACCATCGACCACGTGGTGGCCATGAGCCTGCCGATCCTCTCGGGCTGGATCTGGGAGCGCTTCGGCTTCCAGTGGGTGTTCCTGCTGGCCGGTGCGATCGCCGTGGCGGGGTTCTTCGTCTGCCTGCGCATCCGGGTGCCCAAAGCGCCGTCATCGCCGTTGCCGCCGGCCATCGCCGAGGCCGCGCCGTGACGCGCCTGCTGGCCATCGCCGCGGCCGGCGCCCTGGGCGCCGTCGCCCGCTACGGCCTGTCGGGCGTCGCCCAGCGCTGGTTCCCGCCCTCGTTCCCCGGCGGCACGCTGGTGGTCAACACGCTGGGCTGCTTCCTCGCCGGCCTCTTGGCCGCGCTGCTGCTGGACCGCTGGCCCGTGGGGCCGACCACGCGCGCCGCGCTGCTGATCGGCTTTCTGGGCGCCTTCACCACCTTCAGCGCCTTCGCCAACGAAACCCTCGCCCTGGCCCGCGAGGGCGGCGAGCTGCGGGCGGTGCTGAACGTCGCGCTGTCGGTGGTGCTGGGGTTGGGGGCGGCTTGGGCGGGGGCGGCGCTGGCGCGGTAACTATATGCCATGACGCATGATATCAAGGCAACTGCATGCCGATCTTTGCAGTCGATTGGATAAATTCTCCTTAAGTGTATCAGAATGTATCCGAAACAGAGGTCAGATCGCCCGTACTGAAGGCAGCCGATCGATTGGCGTGCTGCGGGAAAGGAGATCTGTCGATGAACATCACACCCATCAGACAACTCTACGTGCTTGAGGCCGACATCGATCATTCGATCCGCTCGGCGTTGCCGATGGATCGGATCATCGCTGATGCGCGATTCCAGATGGAGTCTTTGCTTCCACCTGTCCCCTGGGAGATCGAACATCCGTTGGAATCGGTTCCTGATGGCCTGCCGCTCCCGGCCTCGTCGGGGCTGGATGTATTCGCCTGAACTTCCTGGTTCGTCGGCGTACATCCGAGCATAGGGGGCTACCGTGATGGCGGACAGGTTGGTGACGCGTATTTGCCGCTTCCGCACCGGTGAGATCATCGCGCTGTGCAACCCGCTCGAGCTCTGGTCGCCGGTGACGATCTTCGATGCGTGCAACGACATCATGTCGGAGAGTCACCGCTACTACCTCAAGGTCGGAGGCGTCGACCTGCCGATCAGCCTCGCGCACGGCAACGGGGAATCGCTGTTGGTCGCCTGTTCGAAAGACGGCGGGATGAACTTCCTCGAGTCGCTTCCCGAGGCCGACATCGAGGATGTCCTTGGCGTAGCCCCGGCGGGCGAATCCTGAGTCCATCAATACCGGTCATGGCGGCGGCCTCTCGGCTTTACGCAGACGATGAATTTGCCCATAATGGCCAACATCCATCACGCTGCGGATCTGCTGGTCCCGTTCTCCATTTCAGGTGGAGACGAGATCCAGGCCTGCTCGCTTCTCCGTCCGCCTCCTGGGACACCATCGAGCATCTGGATCTGGTGACGGGGATGCCGATCTTCCGGTTCGGCTGAGGCATCGGCGCCCTGCAGACCCCGATCGCGCAGCGTACCTGGGAGATGGACGGCGTGTGGGCTTGACGGTCAACTCCTGGTTGACGCCTGCTGCCGAAACGCGGCAGACGAGCTTCGCCGCTTGTCCCTCTGCCGGCGACACCCTAGAATCCCGGCACATCCAGTCGCAATGCAGGAGGACACCCCTTGGACCCCAGCACCGCCCGCCTCATCGAGACCATCCGCGATAACGTCATCGGCGCCGACCGCGCCGTCGAGGGCCCCTACGGCCTGCGCCGGATCACCTACGCGGACTACACCGCGTCGGGGCGGTCGCTGCGGTTCATCGAGGACTTCATCGCCGACGAGGTCCTGCCGCTCTACGCCAACACCCACACCGAGAGCTCTGCGACCGGCCAGCAGACCTCCCGCTTCCGCGAGGATGCGCGGCGCCTGATCCTGGAGGCCTGCGGCGGCGACGAGCGCGATGCGGTGATCTTCTGCGGCGCGGGCGCCACCGGCGCCATCAACAAGCTGGTCGAGATCCTGAACCTGCGCCTGCCCGCCGACCTCGACGCGCGCTACGGCCTCTCCTCGCACCTGCCGCCGCAGGACCGGCCGGTGGTCTTCATCGGGCCCTACGAGCACCACAGCAACGAGCTGCCCTGGCGCGAGTCCATCGCCGAGGTGGTGACCATCCCCGAGGACGAGAACGGACAGATCGACCTGGGCGCGCTGCGGGCGGCGCTGCTGGCGGCCCGGGCGGCGGGCGACGGGCGGCGGCTGCTGATCGGCAGCTTCTCGGCCGCCAGCAACGTCACCGGGATCGTCTCGGACACCTTCGGCGTCTCGCGGCTGCTGCACGAGCACGGCGCGCTCGCCTTCTGGGACTTCGCCGCCGCGGCGCCCTACGTGCGCATCGAGATGAATCCCGGCCCGGAGCACGGCCCCGCGGCGCACAAGGACGCGATCTTCCTCTCGCCGCACAAGTTCATCGGCGGGCCGGGCACCCCCGGCGTGCTGGTGGTCAAGCGCGCCCTGCTGACCAACCGGGTGCCGACGGTGCCGGGCGGCGGCACCGTGGCCTACGTCGGCGACGACCGGCACGACTACCTCGCCGACCCCACGGCGCGCGAGGAGGGCGGCACGCCGGCCATCGTCGAGGCCATCCGCGCGGGGCTGGTCTTCGGCCTGAAACAGGCCGTGGGAGCGCGGAACATCGAAGAGCGCGAGGGGGACTTCGTGCGGCGGGCCATCGCCGCCTGGTCGGCCAGTCCGCGCCTGCAGATCCTGGGCAACCAGCAGGCGGAACGGCTGTCGATCGTCTCGTTCATGGTCCGCCACGGCGGGCGCTACCTGCACCACAACTTCGTGGTCGCGCTCCTGAACGATCTCTTCGGCATCCAGGCCCGCGGCGGCTGCTCGTGCGCCGGCCCGTACGGCCACCGGCTGCTGGGCATCGACCGGGCGCGCTCCCTGCAGTTCCAGGCGGCGATCCTGCACGGTTCCGAGGGGATCAAGCCGGGCTGGGTGCGGGTCAATTTCAACTACTTCATCAGCGAGGCCGTGTTCGCCTACCTGCTGGAGGCCGTGCGGCTGATCGCGGACCAGGGCTGGCGCCTGCTGCCGCACTACGAGTTCCAGCTGGAGACCGGCCTGTGGCGGCACCGCGGGCGCCGCCCCTTCGCGGGGCTGAGCCTGGACGACCTGAGCTACGCCGACGGCAGTCTGTCGTACCCGTCGCGCCGGCTCACCGCGCCCGAGAGCGCCTATGCCGATTATCTGCTGGAGGCGCGGCGCCTGTTCGCCGAGGCGGCTGCCGAACCGCCGCGACCCGACGCACCGCTCGCGCTGACGCCCGACGCCGAGCGCCTGCGCTGGTTCCCGCTGCCCGGCGATCCCGCGCCGGTCGACTGAAGGAGGGATCATGATTCCCGAGGTCCAGGGTCAGCTGCTGCGGATCTACGTGGACGAAGGCGCCAAGCACGAAGGCAAGCTCGTGCACGAGGCCGTCGTTCGGCTCTGCCTGAAGGAAGGGCTCGCCGGCGCCACCGTCCAGCGCGGCATCGCCGGTTTCGGCGCCCGGCACCGCCTGCACAAGGCGGGCATCGAGCGCCTCAGCGCCGACCTGCCGGTGGTGGTCGAGATCGTCGACACCGCCGACAAGATCGAGCGCCTGCTGCCGACGGTGAGGATGATGGTGGGCAGCGGACTGATCACGCTCGAACAGGTGCGCCTGATCCCGCCCACGTCGCCGACCAACGCCGACTGATCCCGGAACTGGAGTTCTGTCGGGATCGACGTCCCTGCACTCGTCCTCGATGCTGATCGACTCGGGTCTGCACATCTCATCGTGACAGGGGTGTCCTGGAGGCCCCGCAGCCAGGATGGCGGAGGGGCCGGAAGGCCAAGCGCTCCGGGCACACGAGGTGCCCGGAGCGCGTCCCCTGTCACGATGAGATGTGCAGACCCGAGTCGCATCACATCGAGTGACGATGATCAGCGCAGGTAGACGACCTTGCCGCTGGCGGTGCGCACCCCGTCGTCCCACTTCAGCAGGTAGACGCCGTCGGCCACGTCCTGGCCGCGCCCGTCGCGTCCGTCCCAGCCGGCCGTGACGGTCCCGTCGGAACCGGACGTGGCCTGCAGCAGCCGGACCGTGTGGCCCCGCGCGTCGAAGACCAGCAGCCTGCCGGTCGTGCCCTCGACGCCGCGCGCCTTGATGGTCGCGGTGGCGCCCCGCCGCAGCGGCGACGGGTAGATCTCCAGACGTCCCGAACCGGTGTCCAGCTGCAGGTCGACGACGCCGGTCGTGCCGGGGTGGTAGCCGTGCGGGCCGGGGCCGGCCGGCACCACGCCGTGGCAGACGGTGCAGTCGCGCAGCGTGCCCGCGTGGCCCTGCAGGTCGATGTTGTTCACGTTGTCCGCAGGCTCGCGGCTCGGGAAGATGGCGTGGGGGGAGCCGTGGCAGGCGGAGCACATCAGTCCGCCGTGCCCGGTGCTGAAGCGGTAGAGCTGGCCCACCGGCTCCCCGTACTGGGTGGTGTGGCAGGTGCGGCAGGCGGGCTCGTTCAGCCAGGGGATGCGCCCCTGGTGCTCGATCGAGCCGGAGACCTGCTGCAGGTCGCCGTGGCAGTCCTGGCAGACCATGCCGTAGTCCGTGGCCATGGTCCCGCGCAGGCACTGCGTCTGCGGACCGGGGTGGCACATGTTGCAGCCCGCGGGACCGGGCATCTCCTCGTCGAGGAACTTGTGCTGGTCGTGCATGCGGAAGGACAGGAAGCCGGCCTCCGGGATGCCGACGGTGCCCAGCGCCGGGCTGGCGTGGCAGCCCGCGCAGAGGACCGGCCGCGCGTTCGGGTCGAAGCCCGCCTCGCGCTCGTGCCCGTTGAGGATCGCCTGCTCGCTGGAGTGGCAGCCCGCGGTGACGCAGTTCATCTCGACCGACACCGGGATCACCGGCCGGCTGCGCGCCAGCTCCGCGCCCTGCAGGTCGCGCGCGATCACCAGGGCGTTCTGGTAGGGGGCTTCGATCGTCGGCGCCGCGTCGGTGTACGGCGTGACCGGGATGCCCTCGGCCTTGAAGTGGTCGCCCGCGGGATCGAAGGCGCCGGTGAGCCCCTTGCCGGTCAGCCCCACGTTCGGCGGCAGGTCGACGCCGAACAGGGCCTGGTCCCAGGTCCAGAAATCCGTCTTGCCCACCGAGTAGGTGTTCCCGGGCACCGAGTACTCTAGCGTCACGCCCGTGGTCACCAGCTGAGGCAGGTGGGCGGCGTCGCCCCGGTGCACGACCTGGGCCATCAGCGTGTTGTAGGGCGGCAGCACCGACAGCACGGCGTGCAGGCGGTTCATGCAGTGCATGCCGAGGTCGTTCCAGCTCAGCACGACCGTGTCGCCGGTGACGGCGGCACCGGCGGGCGGGGCCGTCGCGGCGAGCAGCAGGATGGCCAAGGCCGGGGCCAGGGTGAGGGGCGCTCTCTTCGCGGCGAGGTGCTGGATCATGTCGAACCTCCGGTCCGGAGTGTCTGCCGACGGGTCGGGACTCTCAGGGGCAGGGAATTCATACAACGTCGGTGGTATATAAGTCAATGATAATCGAATATTATAATTATAACAACTAAGTCGGGCCTGGGATCGGGGGGTCGGATGTGCTAGTCTCCTGATTAATAACGAGTTCAGGCATTAGTCAGGAGACGGACATGTCCAGGTGGCCCGTTCCCAACGTTGCGACCCTCTTCGGCATCGAGCACCCGATCGTCCAGGCCGGCATGATCCACAACAGCGGCGCGCACCTGGCCGCCGCCGCCGCCGAGGCCGGCTGCCTGGGCCTGATCGGGGCCGGCGGTCGCCGCCCCGACGACCTGCGTGCCGAGATCCGCGCCGCTCGCGCGCTGACCTCGCGTCCCGTCGGCGTCAACATCCCCCTGATCGACAAGCACGCGCACGAGAGCCTGGACCTCGCGCTCGAGGAGGGCGTGGCCATCCTGGTCACCTCGGCGGGCTCGCCGGCCCGCGTGGCGGGCAGGATCAAGGCGGCCGGCGCCGTCTTCGTCCACGTGGTCGCGACCGCGGCCCTGGCCCGCAAGTGCGAGGACGCGGGCTGCGACGCCGTGGTCTGCGAGGGCTTCGAGGCCGGCGGACACAACGGCCGCGACGAGCTGACGACGCTGGTGCTGGTGCCGGCCTGCGTGCGCGCGGTGGGCATCCCGGTGATCGCCGCCGGCGGGATCGCCGTCGGCGCGCAGATCGCCGCGATGTTCGCCCTCGGCGCCGCCGGCGTGCAGATCGGCTCGCGCTTCGCGGTCACGCGGGAATCGGCCGGCCACGAGGCCTTCAAACGGGCCGTCGTCGAAGGCGACGACACGCGCCTGGTCCTGAAGAAGCACGTGCCGGTGCGCCTGCTGCGCAACGCGTTCCGCGATCGCGTCGAGGAGCTCGAGGCGCGCGGCGCCGGGCGCGAGGAGCTGGCGGCCCTGCTGGGGGAGGGGCGCGCCCGACGCGGCATGGGCGAAGGCGATCTCGAAGGTGGCGAGCTGGAGATCGGTCAGGTCGCCGCCCTGATCGACGACGTGCCCGGCGTCGCGGAGCTGGTGGAGCGGCTGCTGGCGCAGTACGACGCGGCCGCGTCCCGGTTCGGGGGTTGAGCGTGGACGCTCCCCGGGTGACGGCCCTGCGCCTGCGCGAGATCCTCGCGCCGGCCTGCCGAGCCCACGGGCTGGACCTCTGTGGTGCGGTGAACCTGCCCCGCCGCCTGCCTCACGCCGATGCCTGGTTCGACTGGCTGCTGGCCGGCAAGCACGCCGGGCTCGAGTACCTGCAGCGCGCGCCGCAGGACCGCGCCGACCCCACCCGCGAGCGGCCCTGGGCGCGCACGCTGCTGGTCTTCGGCCAGCGCTACGCGGCCGGCTGGCCGGCGCGGGACGAACCCGGCGCCGGCGGCTGGACCCTCGGCGTGGCGCGCTACGCCCGCGGCCTCGACTACCACGACGTGATGCGCGGCGCCATCCGCCGCACGACCGGCCTGCTGCGCCGCGAGCTGCACCGCACTGGCGTGATCGCCGCCGAAGCCGACCTGCGCGCCGCGGACGCCGTGGACGCCGGCCCCTTCCTGGAGCGCGAGCACGCCTGGCTCGCGGGCCTCGGCTTCTTCGGCAAGAACACGCTGCTGATCCACCCGCGCCTGGGCTCGGGCCTGTTCCTGGGCGTGGCCCTGCTCGAGCTGGAGGTGACCGGCCTCGCCGACGCGCCGCGGCCGCTGGTCGGCCCGCCCGCTCAGCGCCTGCCCGATGCCGACGGGATGGCCTCGCTCTGCGGCAGCTGCAGCCTCTGCCAGGACCACTGCCCCACCGGCGCCCTGGACACGCCCTTCGAACTGGACGCGCGCCGCTGCCTGGCCACCTGGTCGATCGAGTGGCGGGGCCGCGCTCCCGCAGATCGGCGCGCCCTGCAGGGCGACCGATTGTTCGGCTGCGACATCTGCCAGCAGGTCTGCCCCTGGAACCACAAGGCGCTGCGCCGTCCCGTGGGCGAGCCGGCTCGTCTCGAGTATGCGACCCTGCCGCAGCACGCGGAGGTGGACCTGGGCGACCTGATCGGGATGGACGCCGAGGCCTTCCGCGTTCGCTTCCGCCGCACGCCGCTGTGGCGGGCCCATCCCGAGGGGATGCGGCGCAACGCGCTGATCGTCGCGGCCAACACCGGTCGGCGCGACCTGCTGCCGGCGATCCGCGAGGCCGCCGCCGGGGATCCCGACGCGGAGGTCCGCGAGGTCGCGGTCTGGGCGCTGGCGGAACTCGAGGAGGCGCCGACGTGAACGGCAACGTCGCCGCGGCCTGGTGGGAGCCCGCCCAGCACGGTGCGGTGCTCTGCGGCCTGTGCCCCCTGCGCTGCCGGCTGCGGGAGGGTCGGGACGGCCCCTGCGGCACCCGCGGCAACCGCGGCGGCCGCATGGTCGCGCTGCAGTACGGCGAGGTCGTGGCGCTGGCCCTGGACCCGATCGAGAAGAAGCCGCTGCTGCACTTCCACCCGGGCGAGCGGATCCTGTCGCTGGCCGCCCGCGGCTGCAACCTGCACTGCTCGTTCTGCCAGAACTGGAGCATCAGCCAGGAGCTGGACCGTCCCGTGCGGCGCGTCACGCCCGAACAGGCCGTGGCCCTGGCCCTGGGCGAGGGCTCGTTCGGGCTGGCCTACACCTACAGCGAGCCGCTGGTCTGGTTCGAATACGTGCGCGACACGTCGAGGCTGGCGAGGGAGGCCGGCCTGAAGAACGTGGTGGTGACCAACGGGTTCCTCGAGCCGGGGCCGCTGGAGGAACTGATCCCCTGGCTCGACGCCGCCAACGTCGACCTCAAGTCGATGGACGACGCGTTCTACCGGAAGGTCTGCAAGGCCCGCCTGGCGCCGGTGCTGGCGACGATCCGCCGCCTGCACGCCGCCGGCGTGCACCTCGAGCTCACCAACCTCGTGATCCCCGGCCACAACGACGCCGACGGGCAGCTGCGCGCGCTGGTCGAGTTCGTGGCCTCGGTGGACCGGCGCATCCCGCTGCACTTCTCGGCCTACCACCCGGCCTGGATGCTGGACGCGCCGCCCACGCCCCGCGAGACGCTGGAGCGCGCGGCCCGGATCGGCCGCGCGCTCCTGGATCACGTCCACCTGGGCAACGTCTAGCGGGCGACGCCTCAGTTCACCGGCGAGATCAGCACGTCCGCCCGGAACGTGAAGTCCGAGCTGTAGAGCATGATGCTCTTCTCGCCCCACATCGTGTCGCCCACCAGGTTCAGATAGCCGGTGGCCTCCTCGTTGGAAGAGGCCGGATCGTAGTCCCGGACGTAGGAGTGCAGGTTGAGCTTGGCGTAGCCGAAGTCGAAGCTCTCGGTGTCGAAGGCGATGATGACCGAGGCGCCGCCGGCGTCGTGGACGACGGGGTGGCCGTCGCCCATCTCGACCCAGTCGCCGAGGGCCAGCCCGTAGACCTGCTGGTTCACGGGGTTGCACTGGGTCCCGGGATCCGCCCCGTTCAGGCAGTCGAAGGCGTTCACCCACACGTAGAACCGGTCCATGTCCACGGCGTTGTCGGTGCCCTCGTCGTCGGCCATCAGGCAGACGAACTGGTTGACCTGGACCCTGACCAGCTGCTCGATCTGCAGCGGCCGCACCAGCGTGTACTGCGAGGTCAGGGTCACCAGCGCCAGCGTGTTGTCGGCGACGTGGCGGAAGCGGTAGACCAGGGGCACGCCGGGGGACTCGGGCGTGAATTCCGTGCTCGCGTCGATCACCTGCATGAAGCCCTCGAAGCCCAGCTCGATGTCGTCCAGCCCCTGGGTGGAGCCGCCGTAGACGATGGTCTTGATCGAGGCGCTCTGCAGCACCTCGCGCGCCGTGTAGCCGAATTCGAGCTCCACGTCGACGGTGCCGTTGTAGGCGGCGTTCAACGCCAATCCCATCTGCTCCTCGGAGAATTCCGTCTCGATGCAGGTCAGGGCCATCATGCCGTAGCTGACGCTCGAGACGTACATGGGCATCGACCCCGGCGGCAGGGCGGCGGCGATCTCGGCGGCGGTCGCCGTCGGGCCGAACAGCGCCGACGGGCTGGACGGCGTGTCCATGTCGATCGTGTAGTAGATCTGCATGTACTTGGCCATGATCTTGTTGGTGGTCGAGCCCTCGTCCCAGTTGAAGGCGGTCTCCAGCGAGCCGGCCCCGTAGGAGATGTCCGCGCCCACGAAGAGGCTCATCTGCGACTCGCTGTGGACCTGGTCCATCGTGAACTCCACGCGTGCCGGCACGTGGGTGTCCTCGCCGACGGCCGTCTCCAGCAGGTCGGAGATGCCCTGACGCACCGTGGACAGGCGCGGGTCGGCGACGACCCGGCTGATGTCGCCGGGGGTGGAGGAACCCTCGAGGGAGACCGACAGCGTGATGGGCGCGCGGGCCACGGTGACCGGCACGTAGACGAACTGGTGGGCCTGGTTGCCGCGGATCAGGCTGCCGGGCCAGATGACGTCGTCGTTGAGACCCAGGAAGGCCACGCCCTCGATGTTGTCCACCACGTCGTGGACCTCGTAGGTGTAGCGGTAACCGCCGTCCTCTTCGTCCCAGCTGTCGATGATCTCGTCCTGCTCCTCGGCCAGCGGCGCGAGCAGGCCAGCGTCTTCGAGGATCTGCTCGATCTCCTCGGGGGTGGCCGAGTCGGGTGCGGCCGGATCGTCTCCCGAACAGGCGACCAGCAACGTCAGGCTGCCAACCAGGAACCAGGCGAGGAACTTCATGACGGAACTCCCGAGGATGAGGGTCGAGATCGTGGAATCGACGATCGGCGGCCCGGATCCTAGCACGCCTTTCCCGCGACCGGAATAATGTTGATAAAACATAATCAGCATCGGGGTTGCAGCTGATCTGGAATGACGTATCTTGCATATCGGAAGAGAGTTGTGAATTCCGTCACCGCCGGTCCCGACGATCGGCGGTGGTCACGCCAGGAGCCGACATGCTGACCGAGTCGCCGCAGCCGCGCCACCACTACACCAGCGGCGAGGAGATCGCCAACAGCGTCACCCACGGCGTCGGCGCCGGGCTGGCCGTCGCGGGGCTGGTGCTGCTGGCGGTGCGCGCCCACGCCTCGGGCGACCCCTGGCGCATGGTCAGCTTCGCCGTCTTCGGCGCGACCATGGTGCTGCTGTACACGGTCTCCTGCCTCTACCACGCCATGATCCCGCGGCGCGCCAAGCGCGTTTTCCGCTCGCTCGACCACGCCGCCATCTACCTGCTGATCGCCGGCACCTACACGCCGTTCCTGCTGGTGTGCCTGCGCGGTGGCTGGGGCTGGAGCATGTTCGGCGTCATCTGGGGCCTGGCGATCGTCGGCGTGGTCTTCAAGTCGATCTATGCCGGCCGCTTCCGCGTCGTCTCGACCTTGCTGTACGTCGGGATGGGCTGGCTCGCGGTGATCACGCTGAAGCCGATGCTGGCGACCGTGCCCGCCGGCGGCCTGGTCTGGCTGCTGGTCGGCGGCCTCTTCTACACGGGCGGCACGGCCTTCTACCTCTGGAAGAAGCTGCCCTTCCACCACGCGATCTGGCACCTGTTCGTGCTCGCGGGCAGCGCCAGCCACTGGATCGCCATCTACTGCTACCTCGGCCCCGTGAACTGACGCCGCTTCACGACCCTCACCAGGACGCGCGGGCTTCCGGGATGCAGCCGGTCCAGTCGGGGGAGCGGTGCTCGGCGCGCACGTAGGTGGTGATGCCGCCGCGCACGAACCACTTGGCGTCGATCTCGAGGTAACGGGGCTGCAGCAGGGCGACCAGGTCGTCGGCGATGGCGTTGGTGGCCTTCTCGTGGAAGGCGCCCTCGTTGCGGTAGGACCAGAGGTAGAGCTTCAGGGACTTCAGCTCGACGCAGGCGGCGTCCGGGATGTAGCGGATCCGCAGGTGCGCGAAGTCGGGTTGGCCGGTCAGCGGGCACAGGCAGGTGAACTCGGGGCAGTCGAAGACGATCTCGTAGTCCCGGCCCGGCTGGGGGTTCGGGAACGTCTGCAGGTCGCGGGACGGCTGGCTCGGCATCGCGGTTCCCCCTCCAGTTCGGGCTCCGACGCACGATAACTCGCCGATAGGCGGCGGGCAAGGGGAGGCGGCGGCTCGCCTTTCCACCCTGGCGCCGGGCCCCCGCTGTGCTATCCTGCGTGCCGTCCCGAGGAACCGCCAGGAAGGAGCCGCATCGCATGCCAGGGATCTTCGGGGCCGCCGCCGTGCGGTCCGACCGCGACCCGTCCCCCGTCGCCGGCGCCATGCTGGACCTGCTGCGGCACCGCGACTGGTACCGCACCCTGCTGCGCCGGGACGGCCCGCGCGCCCTGGGCGCGACCTCGACCAGCCCCTGGTTCCGCGAGACGGACCGCCTGGCCGAGACCCCGCAGGCGCTGCTGCTGGTCGACGGCACGGCCTTCAAGATCGACGGCGTCCCGCTGCCCGACGACACGCCCGGCCTCTCGCGCCGCCTGCTCGACCTCTACCTCGCCGACGGCGACGACTTCGTCAACCGCGTCGGCGGCCACTTCAACCTCGTGGTCGCCGACCGCCGCGACGGCCGCGTCCAGCTGCTGAACGACAAGCTCGGCTTCGCCCACCTCTACTGGTACGCCGACGCCGAGGTGTTCCTCTTCGGCCCCGAGCTGAAGGCCTTCCTGGCCTGGCGCGGCCTGCCGCGCCGCGTCGACGCCGCTTCGGCCGCCACCTTCCTGGCCAAGGAGTGCCCCTACGGGCGCGCCACGCTGCTGCAGGGCGTGACCATGCTGGGTCCGGCCGAGCGCGTCGTCTGGGACGGCCGCGGCGTGACGGTCACGCGGCGCTGGCGCGCGGAGCCCCGCCCCGAGGAGGGCCGCGCCCGCGAGGACCTGTTCGACGAGGCCGAGGCCCTGTACGCCCGCGCCTCGGCCAAGCGCCTGCCTGCGGGCTACGACGGGCGGATCGTGATCGCCCTGTCCGGCGGCCTGGACTCGCGGATGCTGCTGCACCAGGTGAAGGACCGGGCCGGCCTGGACCTGTTCACCCACGGCCAGCCCGACTGCAGCGAGGTCGCGATCGCCCGCCGCACCGCCGAGGTCCTGGGCCTGCGGGACCGCCACCGCCTGATCGAGATCGACCCCGCCTGGGCGGGCCGCCACGCGCGCCGCGCGGTGTGGCTCAACGACGGGCAGATGAACCTGCGCAACGCCACGCTGATCGGCATCAGCGAGGCGCTCGGCGACGGCCCGGTCCCCTTCTGCAACGGGATCCTGGGGCCGTACCTGTCCATCGGCACCGGGCACTTCTGCGACGAGGACGACCTGCGCGGGATCGCCGACGAGGACGAGCTGCGCCGCCGCGTGCTGGCCTTCTCGGGCGTCGCTTCGGGCAGCGCCGGCTTCGCCGCGATCATGCGGCCGGACGCCGCCGCGGAGCTGCGCCGGCTGGCCCGCGAGCAGGTCTGGGACGCCTTCGCCGACTGGCGCCACGCGCCGCTGTTCGGCGACCAGAAGATGCTGCACATGCACTTCAACCTCGGACGGCGCATGCAGGCCTCGGTGGACGTGCACAAGTTCTTCTTCCACGACCTGCTGCCGTTCGTGGACGAGGACCTCTTCGATTTCTGGCTGCGGCTGCCGCTGCGCGCGAAGTTCGAGAACGAGCTGTACCTCGACCTCTACCGCACGCGCCTGACCGCGCTGGCGCGCGTGCCCTGGAGCCGCACCGGCCACGACCTGTTCGCCTCGCAGGACGCCGTGCGCCGCACGGTCGAGCGCCGCCGGCGCCTGCTGCAGCTGAACCGGCGGGTGCGCCGGCTGACCCGCGGCCTGGTCAACGTCCGCGACCGCCACGCCTACAACGACCGCCCCGCCTGGCTGCGCCGCAACCGGGAGTTCCGCCGCGAGTTCGACGGGGTGCTGTCCGACGTGAGCGCCACCGGCTGCGACTGGTTCGACCAGGCCGGCGTCGACGTCCTGCGCGCCGAGCTGGCCCGCGGCGCCGACTGGCACTTCCACGCCCTGGCCCAGGTCTACACGACGGTGGTCTGGCACGGCCAGTTCCTGCGCGACGCCCCGCCCGGGCGCGACCTCGCACCGCTCGGAGCGGCATGACGACGACCCGCTCCACCTTCAAGCACGCCTGGGTCTACACCCTGGCGGCGGTCACCGGGAAGATGATCAGCTTCTTCCTGCTGCCGTTCTACGCCCACGTCCTGCAGGACGTGGGCTATGGCGTGATCGGCATGATCGAGGCGTCGCTGGCCTTCCTGTTCACGCTGATGTCCTACGGCGTCCAGAGCGCGGTCACCCGCTTCTACTACGACCGCCCCCCCGAGGAACGCCACCTCGTCGTCAGCACGGGCATGCTGCAGACGGCCGCGATCAGCTCGGCGCTGTGCCTGCCGCTGATGCTGGCCAGCGGTCCCTTGAGCGGCTGGCTGCTCGGCGATACGTCGATGTGGCACCTGCTCGTGCTGGCGATGCTGGGCTTCGTCTTCGAGCTGACCGGCACGGCCGCCTCGGCCATCCTGCTGATCGAACAGCGCTCGCTGACGTTCTCGATCATCGGCCTGGCCCGGCTGGTGATCGGTGTCGCCACGAGCGTCTGGTTCGTGCTGGTCCTGGACTGGGGGCTGTTCGGCTACTTCCTGAGCGGGACCCTGACGACCCTCATCTCCTCGATCTGGTTCGTCGCGATCGCCGTGCGGCGCTGCGGCGCGGCCTGGGACCGCGGGATCTCGCGCGACCTGTTCTTCTTCCAGCTGCCCCTGGTGCCCGGCAACCTGGCCTCGTTCGTCTCGCGCCAGGCGGAGCGCGTGCTGGTGCGCTACCAGCTCGACCTGGCCAGCGTGGGCGTCCTGGAGATGGGCTACAAGTTCCCGTCGCTCATCAGCCTGATGATCACGCAGCCCTTCATGAAGTCCTGGAACACCACGCGCACCGCGATGGCCGACGAGCCCGGGGCGCCGGAGCACATCGGCCGCGTCTTCACCTGGTACCTGCTGCTGGTGGCGTCGGTGGGGCTGGTGATCGTGGTGAACATCCCGGCCGTGCTGCGCCTGCTGACGCCGCCCGAGTTCTGGAACGCCCACCGCATCGCACGCGTCGAGGTCCTGACGATGATCCTGCAGGGCTGCTACTGGCACGTCACCTTCGGCATGTACTACGCCAAGGACATGCGTTCGCTTTCCTGGATCCGCGGCGTGACCTCGGCGGTGAAGGTCGCCCTGTCGGTGCTCTTCATCAAGCTCTGGGGCCTGTTCGGCGCCGCCTACTCGGCGGCCCTGATCCAGGTGGTGATGCTGTTCTGGAGCGGGCCGCTGGCCCAGCGCAAGTACCGGATCCGCTACGAGTGGCGCAAGATCTGGCTGATCGGCGTCACCAGCACGGCCGCCTTCGTGGTGCTGATCACGCTGGATCTCGAGACGCTCGGCGCCTACCGCTGGCTGCGCGACGTCGCGGTCCCCGACTCCGGCCGCGCCCTCGCGGCCACGCCGCTGGGGACCTGGAAGGAGGGCAAGGCGGTCACCCTGCTGCTCGAACGGGCCGACGTGATGTCCGACCTGATCCTGCGCACCCTGCTGTGCCTGCCCTACGCGCTGCTGCTGCCGACGCTGCACTACGACACCCGCACCAAGATCCTGAAGCGGCTGCGGGGCCTGCGACGGCGCTGAGATCGCGATCGACGACATGGAGAAGCCCCGGGCGCGCGCCCGGGGCTTCCGTGTTCCGGCAGGAGCGCGCGGCCTACTTGATCAAGGCCAGCGGGCCGGTGTGTTCGTCCGCCCCCGCCTTGACGCGGTAGAAGTACACGCCCGACCCCACGCGCCGTCCCGCGTCGTCGTCCCCCCGCCAGACCACGGCGTGCACCGCCGCGCCCAGATCGCCGTCGACCAGCGTGCGCACGAGGCGGCCGCCAGCGTCGTAGATGCGCACGCTCGCCCGCGCGGCGGCGGGCAGCGCGAAGCGGATCGTCGTGCTGGGGTTGAACGGGTTGGGGAAGGCCGGGTCGACCCGGAAGACCGACGGCACGCCCTGGCCCGGCCCGTCGTCGACGCCCGTGCCCTGGGTGCAGCCCTGGCCGAGGGCGCCGATCTGGCCGCAGCCCCCGCTGTGGACGGGCAGGCAGGGCGAGGTGTCGAACAGGGTGAGGTCCCGGGCGGCCAGGTCGCAGAACTGGGGATCCGCCGAGACGTTGCCGTTGGCGCCGGTGGGGTTCGTGACGCCGCCGAAGTCGCCGCCGGCGTTGCCGTGGACGTCGTTGCAGTCGAAGACGAGGTTGCCGCCCGTGGCGTAGATGCCCTGGGCCGCCGCGGTGGAGCCGCCGTTGGCGGCGACGAGGTTCCGGGTGAACGTGGCCGAGGAGTTCGAGATGTAGGCGCCGCCGCCGGCGCTGCCGCCCGCGTTGACGGCGATGGTGTTGCCGGTCAGCACGGCGCCGGGCACCGTGTCGAGGTAGAGGCCGCCGGCGAAGAAGACGGCCGAGTTGTCCTGCAGCACGGAGTTGGCGACGGTCAGCGAACCGCCGGCCAGCTTGGCCACGCCGCCGCCGATCATGCCGGCGTTGTCGCGCACCACGAGGCTGTCCAGGTTCGCGGCGCCGCCCTCGACGCAGATGCCGCCGCCGTACAGGAAGGTGGAGGTGGGCGACGGGACGTTGGCGGCGACCAGGCCGCCGACGGCCGTCAGGGTGCCGCCGTTGACGTAGACGCCGCAGCCCTTGGTCTTGGCCGTGTTGCCGGTGATCTCGGCGTGGTCCAGCACGACGGTGGTCGCGCCGGTGGCGTTGGCGGCGTAGAGGCCGCCGCCGAGGTCGGCGTTCGCGTGGCCGGAGACGACGGTCCGGCGCAGGGTCAGCGTCGCGTCGGTGACGTAGATCCCCCCGCCGCGGGGCGCCGACGGGTTGTTGACGATCGACGTGTTGGCGTCGATCACGCAGTCCGTCAGCGTGGGCGCGCCGCGGTAGACGTAGACGCCGGCGCCGTACAGGGAGGTGTTGCCGTGCACCTGCACGTTCTCGAGCACGGCGTTGCTGTCGTACAGCAGCACGCCGCCGCCGCCGCCGATCAGGGTGCTGCTGCCGGTGGCGTTGCCCGTGACGTCGATGTTGCGCAGCGTCGCGTCGCCGCTGACGACCAGGCCGCCGCCATAGCGGCCGGTGTAGGGGATGCTCGTGAACTGCTGGCCGCCGCCGCCGGTGCAGCGGAAGCCGTCGACGACCACGCCGGTCCCGGCGTCGTTGCCGACGCTCATCGCCGGGCTCGAGGGCAGGGCCGTGATGACGGTCGGCGTGCCGATGGGGTCGCGCGTCGTGAAGGCGTCGTTCCAGCCGCCGCGGTAGGTCAGGTCCTTGTCCTTGATCTCGAAGGGCGCGGCCAGGAACAGGGACGTCGCCAGGTCGATGGTGTCGCCGGCGGCGGCGCTGTTGACGGCGTCGTCGATCGACACGAACTCCAGCGGCACCCGGTGCGTGCGGTCGCCCAGCGCCTTCAGGAGGTTCACGCGGCCGGCGCCGAGCTTGCCGGCCAGGGTGGGGTTGATGTCGTCGATGTTGTCGCAGCTGGACAGCAGCAGGGCGATGATCTGCTCGCGGGTGTAGCCGGGGTGGGCCGACCACAGCAGCGCGATGGAGCCGCAGGTGATGGGGGCGGCGAAGGACGTGCCGTCGACCGTGGCGTAGGTGCTGCTGGCGGTGTCGTGGTCGTACCAGGTCGTGTAGATGCCCGCGCCGGGGGCCGACAGCTCGACCCAGGTGCCGTAGGACGAGAAGCTGGCCTTCTCGTCGCCCGGGCCGGTGGCGGCGACCGACAGCACGCCGTCGGCGGTGCCCAGGAACTCCGGGACCTCGTGGTTGTCGTTGCCGGCGGCGGCGACGATGATCACGCCGTTGAGCTGGGCGTAGTCCACGGCATCCGCGAGGATGCTGCTGCTGCCCCAGCTGCAGTTGATGACCTTGGCGCCCATGTTCGTCGCGTAGGTGATGCCCTGGGCGGCCCAGGTCATGCCGATCAGGCCGGTGCCGGTGGAGGACAGGTAGCCGGCGCGCACGGCGAGGATCTTGCAGCCGCCGGCCGTGCCGGAGATGCCGAGGGCGTTGCCGGTCAGGGGCGCCACGTTGCCGGAGCAGCCGGTGCCGTGGCCGCCGAAGTCCATGGGGTTGTTGTCGGCGACGGACATGTCCTCGCCGGGCCAGCCGCCGGAGGCGCCGCTGACGAAGTCCCAGCCGCGGATGTCGTCCATGCGGCCGTTGTGGTCGTCGTCGATGCCGGTGGTGCCGTAGTACTCCGTCCAGTTGGTGAACAGCGCGCCGTTGACGTGGTCGGGGTGCGGTCCGCCGAGGTCGGGGTGGTGCCAGTCCACGCCCGAGTCGATGACGGCCACGATCACGTTCGAGTCGCCCTGGGCCTCCTGCCAGCCGCCGAGCCAATGGACGTCCTTGCCGCCGTAGGAGGTGTTGCGCAGGTACCACTGGCCGGACAGGCCGGGGTCGTTGGGGATGGCGATGTCCATGCGACGCAGCTCGTCCTTGAACGCCTTGCTCACGCCGGGCAGGGCCGCGAAGGCGGCCTGGGCCCGGTCCAGGTCGATGGCGGGGTCGAATTCCGCCACCCAGTGCCGGCTCAGGTCGGGAACGCCGGACTTGCCGGCGAACCTGAGGTCGGGGAACAGGGGCTCGAGGTTCGAGACGCGCAGCTCGGCCGCCACCGCCTGCAGGGCGGGGTCCTCGAGGAGCACGCCGCCGCCCGCCGCCTCGGTGACCACAGGCCGGTAGCCGGGCTCGAGATCCAGCACCATGCGGCCCGGGATGTAGCCGGCGAAACTGTCCGCCAGGGCGGCGGCCGGGACCAGGATGGCCGTGGCGGCCAGGGCCGCCCAGACGATCGCAGCGGGTCTCTTCATGATGGACGCGTCCTCTCTGATGGGTCATCCTCGGCGAGGTTCGATGCGTGCGGGGCATGACCGTACGATGATAGTCAAATAAGGTCGATTGTTCAACACGGGCGGCCCCCCGGCGGCCCGGCGGGAGGTCGGCGGGCGTTGCGCATCGCGTTCCTGGAGCCCTACGACGGCGGGTCCCACCGAGCCTTCCGCGAGGGGCTGACCGCCCACTCGCGGCACGAGATCCGGTCCTGGACCCTGCCGCCGCGGTTCTGGAAGTGGCGCATGCGGGGCGCCGCGCCGTGGTTCGCCGACCGGCTGCGCGAAGACGAGGCGGACTGCGACCTGCTGCTGGCGACCGACTTCCTGAACGCGGCCGACCTGCGCGGCCTGCTGCCGCGGCCCCTGGGCCGTGCGCCGCTGCTGCTCTACATGCACGAGAACCAGCTGACCTACCCGCTGTCGCCCGACGAGGCCTTCGACTTCCACTTCGGCTTCACCAACATCGTGAGCTGCCTGGCGGCGGATCGCGTGGTGTTCAACTCCGAGTACCACCGCGGCCTGTTCCTGGACGCGCTGCCCGACTACCTGGCCCGCATGCCCGAGGCGGTGCCCAAGGGGATCCGCGAGCGCCTGGCGGCCCGCAGCGGCGTGCTGCCGGTCGGGATCGCGCGGACGCCGCACCCCCCGGACGCCTTCGCCCCCTACCTCGGCGGGCGCTGCGACGCGGGTCTCGGCCCCGGCTGGCCCCGCGACGGGAGCGAGCACGTGATCCTCTGGAACCACCGCTGGGAATTCGACAAGCGGCCGGAGATGTTCGTGCGCGCGCTGCTGCGCCTGGCCGAGCGCGGCCGGCCGTTCCGCCTGTTGCTGCTGGGCGAGCCGCGGCAGCAGGAAGCGGTCTTCGCCCCGCTGCGCGAACGCCTGGGCGAGCGTATCCTGGCCTGGGGGGAGCAGGACCGCGCGGGGTACGAGGCGTGCCTGTCCCGGGCCGACATCGTGGTCAGCTGCGCGGCCCAGGAGTACTTCGGCATCGCCGTGGCCGAGGCCGTCCACGCCGGCTGCTACCCGGTGCTGCCGCGCGAGCAGGCGTACCCGTCGCTCTACGGCGCGCGCTGCCGCGGCCGCCACCTCTACGACGGCGAGGAGGGGCTGGTCGGCCTGCTGGACGCCCTGCTCGCCGGCGATGGCTGCGGCCACGTCTGCTCGCTGCCCCTGGACGCGGACGCCTTCTGCTGGGAACGGCTGGCGCCGCGATTCGACACCCTGTTCGAGGAGATGCTGCGCGCATGACCGCCCCCCGCCGCCACGCGAGCCTGCTGCTGGACGTCGAGGGCGTGCTCGTGCGCGACAAGAGCTGCGAGCCCGTGCCGGGCGCCCGCTCCTGGTTCGAGGGGGTCGTCGCCCGCGGCACGCCGCACTGCCTGGTCAGCAACAACACGACCCACGCGCCGGCCGCGCTGGCGGCCGCCCTGCAGGCGGCGGGATTCGCCGTCGAGGAGCCGCGCCTGGTGACGGCGCTCGGCCTCGGCGCGCGGCTGCTCGCCTCCTGGGGCAAGCGCCGTCTGCTGTGGCTGGGGGCCGCCGAACTGGTGGGCTGGTGGCGGGATGCCGGCTTCGAGCTCGTGCGCGAGGGCCCCTGCGACGCGGTGGTCGTGGGCGCCGACCCGGCCCTCACGACGGGAGACCTCGACGCGGCCCTGCCCGCCCTGGTCGACGGGGGCGCCGAACTGGTCGCCCTGCACCGCGGGCTCTTCTACCTGGACGCCGCCGGGCGCCGGCGCTTCGGGCCGGGGTTCTACGTCGCGGCCCTGGAGCAGGCGGCGGCTCACCCGGCCGTGGTGATCGGCAAGCCGCAGGACCGGATCTACCGGCGGGCCCTGGAAATCATTGGCGGCGCGCCCCGCGACGCGTTATTTATCTCTGACGATCCCGTCGCCGACCTCGTCACCGCCAAGCGCCTGGGGATGGGGACGGCGTTCGTGCTGTCCGGGAAGCACGCCGACTGCGGCGTCCTGGGCCGTCTGGACCAGCAGGACTGGCCGGACCTGATCGTCGATTCGCTGGCCGACCTGGAACCGCCCGCACCCGCCGCTCCGCAGGAGGACGCGCGTCCGTGAACTTCCCGACCAACGACCAGGACCTCAAGCGCTTCGGGCAGCTGACGCTGACGGCCTGGGAGTTGGAGCACGCCCTGGACAACGTCGTGCCCGATCCCGAGCTGGAGGAGCAGCCCCCGCGGCCGGCCCGCGCCGCCGCGATGGCCCTGCGCGCCCACGCCCGCCTGCAGGGCGAGATGGAGACGCGCCTGGGCGTGCCGAAGGAGCACCGCACGCGCATCGGCATCCAGCCGGAGGTCGACGAGAGCGTGCTGCTGGTCCACGGCTCGACCGGGACGCCCCAGGACCTCGACGGCCTGGCCAGGTTCCTGCACGGCCAGGGCTACACCGTCTACAACATGCTGCTGCCGGGCCACGGCCTCGAGTCCACGACCCTGCCGGTGGTGAAGTGGAAGGCCTGCCTCAACGAGGTGCAGCTGCGCTACCGCGTGCTGGCCCGCCACAGCCGGCTGGTCCACGTGGTGGGCTTCAGCTTCGGCGGCGCGCTGGCGATCCTGCTCACGCGGCAGGAACAGCCGGCCTCGCTGTCGCTGTTCGCCCCGGCCCTGGTGCCGCGCGTGCCGCTGGGCACGCGCCTGCTGATGCTGATGGGCCTGCACCGCCTGCCGACGCTGCGCCGGCGGATCGGCTGGAACCTCGAGGTTTTCGAGTCGATGGAGCGCGCCAAGTCCCAGCTCGGCAAGCTGCGCCTGCCGATCTACGCGGCGCACTGCGAGGACGACGCCCGCATCGACCCGGCTTCGCTCCGCCTGCTCCAGAAGCGGACGCGCCACCGCGCCTCCCGCTTCCGCCTGTTCAAGACCGGCGGGCACATGATCCTCGCCGCCCACGGCGAGACGACGCTCAACGACGCTTTGCTGCAGTTCCTGCGCGACCGGCACTGACCGGCGCTGTCCGGCGATGTCCGACCGTGCGCAGGCCGCGACCTTCCCGGTTGCACTTTGCACGGTGCCGGCGATCCCCCCGTCGCCCCCTTCTTCCCCCGCGTTCCCCGTTGCGGACCCCACGGCCCCGTTTCCCGCCGTTTCCCGCCGTTTCCCGTGAGGGAGGGGTGTAGCGGCGGACGGCACGGTAGTTGCTTGCATGACCGCTACACAGCTGCGGGCAAGCCCCGCACCCGTCCCGAATAAGGAGCGCAGCGACATGAACGACACCCGTGATCACGGCACCGCCACCATCTACATCGGCGCGGAGGAGACGGCCAACCAGGTGCTGACCTCGGTCGAGGCCGCGGAGTACCTCAAGATGCACGTCAAGACGGTGTGCCGGCTGGCCAAGGAAGGGAAGATCCCCGCCAAGAAGGTCGGCAGCGAGTGGCGGTTCCTGCGCCGGGTGCTCGACGGCTGGCTCGCGAAGGAAATGGTCTGACATGCCCGTCCGCTTCCAGACGTTGCCGGCGCCCCGCGCCGGTGTCGCGGCCCTGCGCCTCGACGGCGCCGTCGCGCGCGGCGACCACCGGCATTTCGCGGCCGCCGCCGGGGAGCTCCTCGGCGCGGGCGCGTGTGCGGACGGACTGGTGCTGGAGCTGACGGACCTCCATTCGATCAGCGAGGAGCTCGCGGACGAGATCGCCCTGCTGCGGCGGCGGCTGGCCGAGGGCGGCGCGCAGGTGGCCGTCGTCGGCGCCAGCGTCGTGGTCGCCTGGTTCCTGCGGCGGCGCCTGGGCGGGCAGCCGCTGCTGGAGTGCGCGACCGTCGAGGAAGCGGCGGCGGACATCGCGTCGGGCGGCGCCCCGCCCGGCGACGCGGTCGTGACGGGGCGGGACCTGCCCTCGTTGGCGGCGGTGGCGGGATTCCTCGAGATCCTCGGCAGCGACGCCCCGTCCGACGAACGGACCGAAACCTTGAACGGGCTGCTGCAACGCGGCGGACTGGGCAGGGAAGCCCACCTGCTGCGCTGCGACGGCGACCGACTCGTGCTGGACGGTCATCTCGACGCGCTCGCGGAGGCGGGCGGCCGGCTGGGGACGCTGCTCGTCGCCAACGACACGCCCCTGTCGCTGCACGAACTGCGGGTCGCGGAACTGTCGCCGCGGGAGCAGAACTTCCTGCGCTGGAGCGGGGCCGACGTCGTGATGCCCCTGAAGGCCGCCGGCAGGCTGCAGGGGGCGCTGATGGTGCGCTCGGGCCGCGACGGCGGTCTCTTCTCCTACCTCCCCGGCGAACTGCTCGGGCTGGGCCTGGTCGGCTGCCTGATCGCCGGGCGGCTCGCCCTGTCGACGCCGGTTCCCACCACCGGCGCGGCCGCTGAATCCCGGGTTCCCGACGCCGAAGCGCTGCTCTCCCAAGTCTGAATTCCCTGCTTGTCCCTATTCCTGGGCACGACTTTTTCGGTAACACATTTGTAACATTATTTATTTGAATAAGTTAAACGTGGTGTAACCCGTTGGGACCATGTCGATGGTCGTGGTGTCGGCCGCGGTCGACGCCCCGCATCGAGGGCTATGATTCTAAAATTCTTATTTTCAATACGTTACGCTGATGGTCTTCACCGCCGACTCCTGGCGGCTTCCTTGCTGATAGGTGGAGGGGGCGGTCGAGCGGGGCTGGGAGGACTCGCGGAACCGCACGGCCTCAACCGGCGGGAGAGAGGGCGCCTCAGCTCTCCCGCCGGTGGCCACCCCGCTCGCCCGACGCGAACCGAGGGGGGGAACGCTCATGACGACCAGGGATGTGCGGGGGTGCCTGGAATTGGCGCTGGCGGGCACGTGCCGACGCCTGCGCCGGGCCGGCGTGCACCTGTGCGATTGGGGCGTGTCGGAACGGCCCCGGGAGTGGACGCTGTGGCTCGAATGCCGCGACGTCCCGCCGCCTGCGACCGGCGAATCGCGCCCGCCCGGAGGCCTGCGGAGGTGCGGGACGCCGGTCTGGCGCGCCGCGGCATCCTGGCCGCGCACGCCGCGCGCCGGCCGGCGGCATGCCCTGGCGGCGCTGGCGCAGGCGCTGTCGGAGGTGGCCCTGGCCTCGGGCCGGGGGGCGACGTTGTGGAGGGAGGAGCGGGAAGGAGAACCTAGCCGGCCTGGGCCGGCACCGCCTCGGCGCGCTCGCGCCCCTTCAGGGCGATGCGGTTGAGTTCGGCGGTCAGTTCCTCGACCGACAGGCCGCGGCGGATCTCGCCGGCGTGGGCCAGCGAGATGGCGCGCGTCTCCTCCGAGACGACGATGACCGCCGCGTCGGACACCTCGCTCAGGCCGATCGCGGCGCGGTGGCGGGTGCCGAGCACGTAGCCCAGCTCGGAGCGCTCGGTGTTCGGCAGGATGCAGGACGCGGCGACGATCTTGTCCTGGCTGATGACCACGGCCCCGTCGTGCAGCGGCCCGGGCACGGTGAAGATCGACTCGATCAGCTCGCTGGAGATGTCCGCGTTCAGCAGCGTGCCGGTCTTGGCCCAGCGGCCGAGGCTGATCTCGCGCTCGAGCACGACCAGGGCGCCCAGGCCGCGGCGCGACAGGCGCTCGACGGCGCGGACGATCTCCTGCTGGGCGGGGATCTCCTCCGGCGCGGCGAAGAACATGATCCCGCGGCGGCGCCCCAGGTAGGTCAGCGCCGTGCGCAGCTCCGGCTGGAAGATGATGATGAAGGCCACGACCCAGACCGTCTGCAGCGAGTAGAGGATCTGCCGCACGACGATCATGCCCAGCCGTTCGGCGATCCACGACAGCACGGCGAGCAGCCCGAGGCCGACGAACATCTGCGTGGCGCGCGTGCCGCGCACCAGCAGCAGCAGGCGGTAGAGCAGGAACGCCACGATCAGGATGTCGAGGATGTCGATGATCAGGGAGTCGGCCAGGAACTTCAGCATCGGTTCTTCCCGGTGTCCGGGCCCGAGGGCATGGCGTCGGCCCGCAGCATAGCATCGGCCCGCCGTCGGCTCAACGTCGATCTCCCGCGGCGGCGACCGCCGCGAGGACCTCCAGCATCTGCACCGTCTCGGCCACGTCGTGGACCCGCACCGCGGCCGCGCCGGCCGTGAAGGCGATCGCGACGGCGGCCAGGCTGCCCGGCAGCCGCTGTTCCACGGGAGCCCCGGTGACGCCGGCGATGAACGACTTGCGCGAGGCCCCGATCAGCGCTGGCCGCCCGCCCGTCGCCTCGCGCACCCGCGCCAGCAGGGCCAGGTTGTGGCCGAGGTCCTTGCCGAAGCCGAGGCCGGGGTCGACCAGCAGCCGCGACGGCGACACGCCGGCGGCCAGCGCCGCCGCGACGCGCTCCTCGAGGTGGGCCGCCACCTCGGCGACCACGTCGTCGTAGCGCGGGTCCGCCTGCATGGTCGCCGGCGTCCCCCTCATGTGCATGAGCACCAGGCCGCAGCCCGCGGCGGCCGCCAGCGGCAGCAGGCCGGGGTCGCCGCGGCCGGCGGTGATGTCGTTCAGCCCGTCGGCGCCGGCGTCGAGGGCGGCCCGGGCGGTGTCCGCGCGCCAGGTGTCCACGGTCAACGGCACCGCCACGCGGCGGCGGACGGCGGCCAGGGCGGGCAGCAGGCGGGCGCGCTCGGCGTCGCCGCCGGCGGGCGCCGCGCCGGGACGCGAGGATTCCGCGCCGAGATCGAGCAGGTCGGCGCCTGCGGCGACCAGGGCCTCGGCGCGCCGCGCCGCCGACTCGGCGTCGGCGGCGCGCGAGGCAGGGAAGAAGGAATCCGGGGTCAGGTTCAGCACCCCCATGACCAGGGGGCGGCGGCCGTAGTCCAGCGTCGCGCGGCCGAGCTCCCAGACGCGCGGCGCGGCGGTCACGACGGGGTCGTCCGGTCGTCCCCGGGGGAGTCTCCGGGCGCTTCGCCGGTCGCCTCGCCGACGTCGGCCCCCTGCGCCTCGGCGCCGGTCGCCGCCGCGCCTTCGCTGTCGTCGGCCGGCGTCGCCGACTCGTCGTACAGCACGGGTTCCAGCCGCGGCGGCGGCAGGGGGCGTCCCTGCATGATCATCTGGACCTCTTCGCGCGTCAGCGTCTCGCGGTCCAGCAGGGCGGCGGCCATGGTCTCGACCCTGTCGGTGTTCTCGCGCAGCAGCAGGCGCGTGCGCTCGAGCTGCTCCGAGACGATGCGCGAGATCTCGTCGTCGATCACCTGCAGCGTGCGCTCGCTGACGGTCTTGCGGCGGGCGAAGTCGCGGCCCAGGAAGACCTGCTCCTCGCCCTCCTCGAAGCAGATCGGGCCCAGGACGTCGCTCATGCCGACGCGGGTCACCATCTCGCGGGCCAGGCTGCTGACGGTGCGGATGTCGGCGTAGGCGCCGCTGGTGATCGAGCCGATGAAGGTCTCCTCGGCCACGCGCCCGCCCAGCGACACGCAGATGAAGTCGAGGTACTTGGCGCGGCTCATGTGGACGTCGTCCTTCTCGGGCAGCATCCAGGTGACGCCCAGGGTCCGGCCGCGCGGGATGATCGTGACCTTCTCGGTCTTCTGGGCGTGCTCGCAGAGCTCGGCGATGACGGCGTGGCCCGACTCGTGGTAGGCCGTGATCCGCTTGTCCTCGTCGGTGAGCACGCGGCTGCGGCGCTCCGGCCCGAGCATGACCTTCTCGCGGGCGTCCCAGAAGTCGTCCATCGTCACTTCCAGGTGGTTCTTGCGCGCGGCCAGCAGCGCGGCCTCGTTGACCAGGTTCGCGAGGTCGGCGCCGGCGAGCCCGGGCGAGCCGGCGGCGATCTTGCGCGGCGAGACGTCGGCCGCGGCCTTGATCTTCTTCATGTGGACCTTGAGGATCGCCTCGCGGCCCTGCAGGTCGGGCATGTCCACCACGATCTGGCGGTCGAAGCGGCCGGGCCGCATCAGGGCGGGGTCGAGCACGTCGGGGCGGTTGGTCGCGGCGACCAGGATCACGCCGTCGTTGCTCTCGAAGCCGTCCATCTCGACCAGCAGCTGGTTGAGGGTCTGCTCGCGCTCGTCGTGGCCGCCGCCGAGGCCGGCGCCGCGGTGGCGGCCGACGGCGTCGATCTCGTCGATGAAGATGATGCACGGGGCGTTCTTCTTGCCCTGCTCGAAGAGGTCGCGCACGCGCGAGGCGCCGACGCCCACGAACATCTCCACGAAGTCAGAGCCGCTCATGCTGAAGAACGGGACGCCCGCCTCGCCGGCCACCGCGCGCGCCAGCAGGGTCTTGCCGGTGCCCGGGGAGCCGACCAGCAGCGCGCCCTTGGGGATGCGGCCGCCGAGGCGCTGGAACTTCTTGGGCGTGCGCAGGAACTCGATGATCTCCTCCAGCTCGACCTTGGCCTCGTCGCAGCCGGCCACGTCGGCGAAGGTGACCGTCGGCTTGTCCATGTTGATGAGCTTGGCCTTGCTCTTGCCGAAGCTGAAGGCCTTGTTGCTGCCGCCCTGCATCTGGCGGATGAAGAACAGCCACAGCACCAGGATCACGATGAACGGCAGGTAGTAGGTGACGATGACCGTCAGCCAGCTGGTCTTGACCGTGTCGCCCTTGAGGTAGGCGCCGGGGTTGCGCTCGCGCACCCACTCCGGGAACGCCGGGTCCTCGGCCAGCAGGACCAGCCGGAAGCGCTGCACCTCGGGCTCCGCGCCGGTCTGCAGCGCGATCTTGGTCTTCTGCACGAGGTCGCCCGTGACCGTCAGCTCGGTCTTGGTCAGCGAGCGGATGTTGCCCGCCTCGACCTGCTCCTTGAACGCGTTGTAGCTGATCTCGTAGATCTGCTCGCGGTCCAGGGACATCATCTGGAACGCCAGGAACACCAGCAGCAGCAGGAGCATCCAGAAGCCCACGGCCCGCCCCGGCATCGGGGGGCGACGGACGCCGCCGGGGCCGTCCAGGGGCGACTTGCTCTCCTTCTTCTGGTTCGCCATGGGTCTCCATTCGCGCAATGTTCGCCGGCGCACGCGTATCGCCGGCGGTCATGGGAGGGCCGTGCCGCCCGTCTCTTCTCCTGCATATCGGACCAGGAGTGTAACCGCGTCGGCGGTGGTCGGCAACAGGCGGGTCCGCTCGTCCCGGACCAGTCCGACGACCCAGAGCGGACCCGCGTCGTCCTCGACGACCAGCACCCGCGACCGTTCCGGCAGCGGCACGCGCAGCTGCTGCAACAGGTCGCCGACCTTGCGCCGGCCGGTCATCCCGAACGGCGCCAGCCGGTCGCCGGGCCGCCACGGTCGGACGCGGGGGTCGCCGGACAGGGCGGAGCCCGGGCAGGTCAGCCGCCAGCCGCCCGCGGGTGGGGGAGCGTCCGCCGGCTCGGGATCGCGCGCCGCGGTTTCGCCGGGCGTGGCCGGCCGCACCGACAGCACGGCCGCCGGGGCCGCGCCGACGCCGACGGCCGCGGCGGGCGGGTCGAAGACGAGGCGGTCGAAGTCGCGCCGGGCGCGCCAGCCCCCGAGCAGGTCGACGGCGGCTCCGGAGCGGCTCGCGCGCAGCCAGTCCAGCAGGCGCGCGACGTGGGCGCGGTCCGGGTCGAGCCCGTATTCCCCGCGCAGGTGCCGACGCAGCGCCCGCCCGGCCAGCGGCGCGGGCAGGGCCGCCAGCGCGTCGACCGGCAGCGAGCCGTCGCGCCGTCCCCGCCGCAACTCGCGCAGGGCCGCGGCGGCCTGGCCTTCCAGCTCGACGGCGTCGGCCCGCAGCAGGGCCGCCAGCCGCGCCGGCGTCGCCGCCGCGCCCTCGCCGAAGATGTCCCGCGCCAGCGGCAGCAGCTCGCGCCGCACGCGGCCGCGCACGTTGCTGGCGTCGTCGTTGGTCGCGTCGCGCCGCCAGGGCTGCCCGAGGGCGGCGAGCCAGGCCTCGATCTCGGCGCGGCCGCACCCCAGCAGGGGGTGGACGAAACGGCCGGCGCGGGGGCGGATCCCCTGCAGCCCCACGGGCCCCGTCCCGCGGAACAGGCGCATCACGATGGTTTCGGCCTGGTCGTCGCGCTGGTGCCCCGTGGCGCAGGCGGCCAGCGCCGGCCGCGCGTCCAGGACGCCGGTCAGGAACGCCCGCCGGGCCGCGCGTGCCGCCTCCTCGAGGCCGCGCCCGCGCGCCGCGGCGACGGGGCGGGGGTCTTCCCGTCGCAGGTGCAGCGGGACATCCAGGCGGCGGCAGAGGTCGCGGCAGAACGCCGCGTCGGCGTCGGCGTCGTCGCCGCGCAGGGCGTGGTCGAGGTGGGCGGCCTCCACCGGGGCGCCGCACCGTTCGCGGTGCAGCACGGCCAGACGCAGCAGCGCGGTCGAATCCGCGCCGCCGGAGAGGGCGACCAGCACGCCAGGCTCGCCGTCGCCGACGCCGTGGCGGCGCGCGGCGGCACGCAGCAGTCGCGCGAGCTCGGGCAGCGCGCGCGCGGGGAGGGCCGTCGGGTTGCGGTCGGTCGTCATCGGGGGCCGTCGGCGAGGGTCGGGAGAGAAGGAAAGGATGGTAGCGGCTCAGGGATTCGAACCCCGGACACACGGATTATGATTCCGTTGCTCTAACCAACTGAGCTAAGCCGCCACCATATCGTCTGCTTCGCGCGAATCCACATCGGGGCCGGACGTCGTCCGGGGACCCCCAATTTATAGCCGCGTCCCGCCGCTGTCAAGACGCCGCCGCGGCGCCGCAGGCTCGTCCCTTGACGCCGGGCCGGGCCTGGGCGACCATCGTCGCCGACGCCGCCCGGAGGGTCCGGCGGCGCGAGGGACGGAGACCGCCAGGGGAGGCCGGGCATGAGCGAGTCCATCGGCAAACGGTTCCTGAACATCGTCACCAACCCGGTCGCGGCCATGGCCGAGGTCAAGGAGAACCCGCGCTGGGTGATCGCCGCCCTGGCCGTGGCGCTCATGCTGGGGCTGTTCTCGGCCGCCACCCTGCAGATCACGGGGCCGGAGCAGCTGGACGTCATGCGCGAGACCCGCTTCGGGAAGATGATGCCCGAGGAGGACCTGGCCGAGATGTACGCGAAGTACGAGTCGCCGTCCGTCGCCTCGCGGGCGATCCAGGGCGTGCAGAGCGGCGTCGGGGCCTCCGTGATGCTCTTCGTCATGGCCCTGATCTACCTGCTGTTCTGCAAGCTGGCCGGCGGGCGCGGCACCCTGCTGCAGACGGCCGGGGTGGTCTACTGGTCCTCGGTGGTCAGCCTGGGCCTCTCCTCGCTGATCAAATGGCCCCTGGTGCTGGCCAAGGGCTCCTCCAGCGGCGTGGCGATCGGCCCCGCGGTGTTCGTGGTCGACCGCGGCCCGACCGACGCCCTGTACCAGCTCCTGTCGATCTTCGACCTGTTCACCATCTGGGGCGTGCTGCTGATGGTGATCGGCCTGGGCCAGGTCCACGAATTCGCGCGCAACAAGGCGACCACCGTCGTCGTAACCACGTGGTTGTTCCTCAGCCTGGTGCTGTTCGGCATCGGCCGGCTCTTCCTCTAGTCGTCCGGTGCGAAACGGGAGGCATCCGTGAAGAAGTGGCTCATCATCGGCGCCGCGGTCATCGTGGTCGCGCTGATCGCCGTGAACCTGCTCAGGTCGTCCCAGAAGGCGCTGGGCGTCGAGGCGGGCATGGTCGCCCGCAAGGATCTCGTGGAGGTCGTCACCGCCTCGGGGACCCTGACCCCCAAGCGCAAGGTCGACGTCAGCGCCTCGACGATCGGCAAGGTGACGCGCCTGGCCGTCCGCGAGGGGGACCGCGTCGAGCAGGGGCAGCTGCTGCTGGAGATCGACCCGACCGAGTTCCGGTCCGTGGTCGACGCCCTGCAGGCCGCCGTGCGCACCGCGCGCGCCAACGTGGACCTGGCCCGCGCCGGCCGCGACAAGGCGAAGCAGGACCTCGAGCGGGCCAGCTCCCTGTTCGGCAGCGGGCTGTCCTCGCAGGAGCAGATCGACGCGGCCGAGGCCAACGCCCGCATCGAGGAGGCCCGCACGGCGTCGGCCGAGGCGACCCTGCGCCAGACCGAGGCCAACCTCGCGAAGGCCCGCTACGACCTCGACAAGGTCACCATCACCTCGCCGATGGCCGGCGTGGTCACGCGCCTGAACGTCGAGGAGGGCGAGAACGCCATCATGGGCACCCTCAACAACGCCGGCACGGTGCTGCTGACGGTGGCCGACCTCGCGACCATGGAGGCCGAGGTCGACGTGGACGAGACCGAGGTCGTGCGCGTGAAGCTCGGCCAGCCGGTCAAGGTGGAGGTGGACGCCTTCCCCGACACCTCCTTCGCCGGCACCGTGACCGAGATCGGCAACAGCCCCATCTACACCAGCACCGGCCAGAGCCAGCAGGCGGTGGACTTCAAGATCACCGTCACGCTCGACGACCCCATCGTGGGCGTGCGCCCCGGTCTGACCGCCAAGGCCGAGATCACCGTGGCCGAGGCGAAGCAGGTCCTGTGCGTGCCCATCGGCGCGGTGACCGTGCGCGAGTGGCCGCCCCTGCCCAAGGCCGGCAAGGGCCGGCGCCCCCGCCCGACGACCGCCGCCGCCGACTCGGTCAAGCGCGAGGAGGTCGAGGGCGTCTTCGTGATCGAGGGGGGCAAGGCCGTGTTCAAGACGGTCGAGATCGGCGTCACTGGCGAGGAGGACTTCGAGGTGCTGTCCGGCCTCGTCGAGGACCAGCAGATCGTCACCGGCCCGTTCCGCATCCTGCGCGACCTGCAGCACGAGGAAGCGGTGAAGGTCGACACCAAGAAGAAGGGCGCCGGCGCCGACAAGAAGCGGGACTGATCCATGAACCTGTGGGAAGGGGTCCGCATCGCCCTGTCCAGCCTCTGGACGTACAAGCTGCGGACCTTCCTGACCCTGCTCGGCAACATCGTCGGCACGATGAGCGTCATCGCCGTCGTGTCGCTGATCAACGGCGTGGACCTCTACGCGCGGCGCGAGGTGCTGTCCGAGGGCTCCAACGTGTTCACGGTCTCGCGCGTCAACTTCTTCGACATCCTCACCGACATGGACGCCTTCCTGGCCTCGCTGAACAACCCCGAGCTGACCCTCGAGGACCGCGAATACCTGCGCGGGCACATGCAGATGGCGTCCGAGGTCGGGGCCTCGCTCGAACGCATGGCCGACCTGCGCGCCGGCGCCAAGGAGTCCCGCGGCATCCAGGTGCGGGGCAAGACCGACGACTACTCCCGGCTCGAGGACCTGCCCCTGCACAGCGGCCGCCATCTCGCCGAGCGCGACGTCTTCGCCAGCGCGCAGGTCGCGGTGATCGGCTGGGAGGTGGCCCAGGACCTGTTCCCCGGCGTGAGCGACCCCGTCGGGCGCGACTTCAAGCTGTCCGGCCGCCACTTCCGCGTCATCGGCGTGGCCGAGGACCGCGGCTCGATGCTGGGCAACAGCCGCAACCGCTTCGCGGTGGTGCCGATCACGGCCTGGATGAAGTCCTTCGGCGGGCGCGAGTCGATCGACATCAAGATCGCGGCCGCGGACCTGCCCCTGCTGGCCGACGCCAAGGAGGAGGCGCGCCACCTGATGCGCCTGCGCCACCAGCTGCGCCCGAAGGAGAAGGACGACTTCGGCATCGTGACCATGGACGAGCTGCTCTCGCTCTGGTCGGGCATCTCCAAGGCCATCTACGGCGCGCTGGTGCCGCTGGTGGGCATCAGCCTGGTGGTGGGCGGCATCGTGCTGATGAACATCATGCTGGTGGCGGTCACCGAGCGGACCCGCGAGGTGGGCATCCGCAAGGCCGTCGGGGCCAGGCGGTTGGCGATCCTCTGGCAGTTCCTGGTCGAGTCGATCACCCTGTCGATGGCCGGCGGCGTGCTGGGCATCAGCATCGGCCTGGGGCTGGCCCTGCTCATCTCGCTGCTGTCGCCGCTGCCCTTCGCCTTCGCGGGCTGGTCGATCGGCGCGGGGCTGGCCGTCACCTTCGTCATCGGCCTGGTCTTCGGCACCTACCCCGCCTGGAAGGCGGCCGGCCTCGACCCGGTGGAGGCGTTGCGCCATGAATAGCGGCGTCATGCACGCGCAGGAGGGCGTCCGCCAGGCGCTGCTGACCATCCGCGGCCACCGGATGCGCAGCGCCCTGCTGATCCTGGGCGTGGCCATCGGCGTGGCGACGCTGCTGGCGATCTACACCATCGTCTCGGGCCTGAGCGGGCGCATCCGCAGCGACATCGTCTCCTCGGCCAAGCCCTACCTCTACATCGCGCGGCACTCGGGCCTCGGCGGCGAGGACCCCGAGGAGGCCCTGCGCCGGCCGCAGCTGATGCCGGAGCTGATCGCCCCTTTGGACGCGCTGCCCGGCGTCGACGGCGTGGACTACATGATCACCAGCGGCCGGGCGACGATCCTGACCCACGGCAAGGAGCGCACCAACCTGGTGCAGATCTTCGGCGCCTCGTCGAACTTCGCCTCGCTCTACTCGTTCACCCTCGCCGAGGGCCGCTTCTTCACCTTCGACGAGCAGGACTCGCGCAGCCGCATCTGCGTGCTGGGCAGCGGCCCGTCCGAAGCCCTGTTCCCCGGCATCGATCCGGTCGGCAAGTCCCTGAAGCTGTTCGGGACGGAGTACCGCGTGGTCGGCGCCATGGAGAGCCGCCGCCACATCTTCGGCGCGATGGGCGACAACTTCGTCGTGACGCCGTGGACGTCCTACGAGAAGGACTTCTCGACCGGCGAGTACGACGACCGCACGCTGGCCGTGACCGTCGCCGACGGCTACGAGACCGACGACGTCGCCGCCGACGTCACCGGCGCGCTGCGCCGCGGGCGCGGGCTCAAGCCCGGCGAGAAGGACAACTTCGCGGTCGTCGCCTCGGAGACCTACGGCGAGCTCGTCGACAAGGTCACCCAGGGCGTCGCCCTGGTGCTGGTGGTGCTGTCGAGCATCGGCCTGATGGTCGGCGGCATCGGCGTGATGAACATCATGCTGATCTCGGTCACCGAGCGCACCCGGGAGATCGGCGTGCGCATTGCCATCGGCGCCCGCCGCCACGACGTGCTGCGCCAGATCCTGGTCGAGGCCGCCACCCTGACGGCCATCGGCGGGATCATCGGCGTCGTGCTGGGCTACCTCGCGGCCTGGGGCGGCACCAAGGTGCTGCGCTTCCCCTTCGCCCTGAACCCGTGGATCGTGCTGCTCGCGGTGCTGTTCTCGGCGGGGATCGGGATCGTCTTCGGGCTTTATCCTGCCAATCGGGCCGCTCGCATGGATCCGATCGAAGCTCTCCGCCACGAATAACAACACCCCGGCGACGAACAGGACACACGGATCGTCCCGTCGCGGGGGGCGCTCGCCGGACACATCCTGTGTCCGGCTCGCTCGACTTCCGTCCCTCTGCGCCCTCCTGGCGCAGAGGGCCTACAGACGCCCCCGCGACGGGACGATCCGTGTGTCCTGTTCGTGGACCGGGGTGGCAAGGGGGGCAGGTCAGCGGCCGTTCCAGCGTCTGATGTGGGTCATGGTGTCGGTGACGTCCACGGCGACGACGGTGTTGTCGGGGCCGCATCGGGAGCTGAACGCGGGCCTGTAGTTGGTCTCGTAGGCAGGGGACAGGTCGATCGCGCCCGCGACTTCGCCCGAAGCATCGATCCTGTAGAGGATCGCAGTTACGTGGACAGGGTTCAGACCTTGAGCGTAGTTGATCCTGAAATTGATGATGCCATCAACCATGCGGTCGCTCATCAGGCGGCCCGAGTAGAAGGTGCCGGGGTAGCGGATGTTGCAGGTCGTCACTTCTCCGACGGGGCCGTCCCGCTTGCCCAGCACGACGTAGTGGGAGGGACGACGGATCGCGCGCAGCAACACGGGATCGGATGTGGCCTGCGAACTGACGGGATCGAAACGTGTGATGGTTCCTTGCCGTCTGTCCACGATCCGATGGTCATCGTGCTCCATCATCTTGACGTAGATCAGGGAGCCGATTTCGCCGAAGCTCTCCAGATGACCGTCGAGTCGGATCGCACGGTGGAATCGGAGACGGTCGTCGAGGATCAGGATCTTGTTGTTGATGCCATCCAGGATGAAGAGGTAGCCGTCGGCGTCGATCCGGAAGTCGTCCAGCCCCTGCGCATGACCCCCGCCTTGGTAACCCAGGCAGGAATCGCAATCGCCGTGGGCGATGTCGGCGGTGATGTCCGGAGCCAGGTATTTGACGGCGGCCTTGTCCAGCACGACGTCGATCGCCGAGCCGGTGGGGCCGAATCGCCCGTCAACTCCCAGCGCCATGGGCGGGGTGCACGGATCGGCTGCCTGCGCAGACGAGGCGGCGGCGATTGTGAGAATAAGCGCCACGAAGACGGCCAGGCTACGTGCGCGCAAGGGTGATCATCTCCGGTCGCTATGATGCTGCGATCGCGCGATCGTCATTCATGATCGCGCATGATCAAATTTACGACAACGAAAGATCGGGCAGATCCGACTAGCCGAGCCCCCACAACACGATTCCCGCCGCGCCTCCCCCCAGGACCAGCCACAGCGACCCGACCCGCGTGCGCACCAGCAGCAGCAGCGCCACCGTCGCCAGGACCGCTGCGGGCACGTCGCGCACCGCCGCGCGGCCGATCTGCCAGGACACCGCCGCCATCAACGCCAGCGAGGCTGCGACCACGCCGTCCAGGAAGGCGCCGGCGGCCGGGGAGCGCCGCAGCCGCGGCACCAGCGGCCCGCTCAGCGCGACGAAGACGAAGGCCGGCAGGAAGATCCCCAGCGTCGCCAGGGCGGCCCCGGGCACGCCGCCCAGCAGGTAGCCGATGAACGTCGCGGTGGAGAACAGCGGCCCCGGAGTCACCTGGCCGACCGCGACGGCGTCCAGCAACTGGGATTCCGTGAGCCAGCGCCAGCGGTCCACCAGGTCGGCGCGCAGGAACGCGATCAGCACGTAGCCGCTGCCGAAGAGCACCGAGCCGACCTTCAGGAAGAACAGGACGAGCGACGAGAGGGCGAACGGGCGGGAGACGATCTCGGCGGCGCCGGCGACCGCGGCGGCGGGCAGGCGGGATGCGGCGGTGAGGAACCCGCTCAGCCCCATCAGCAGCGCGCCCGGCGGCCGCCTCGGCGACCACAGGCGCGACGCCAGCGCCGCCAGCCCGGCTCCCGCCAGCACGAGCAGCTCGTTCGCGCCCGCCAGTACCGAGACCAGGGCCGCGGCCGCCAGGACGACCGGCAGCGGCCGCTTCAGCACCGAGCGCGACATCCCCCACAGCGCGTGCACGACGACGGCGACGATCACCGGCTTGACGCCGTCGAGCAGCGCCGCGACCCGCGGCAGCGCGCCGAAGCGGACGTAGGCCCAGGCGAAGAGCAGCGTGATCAGGACGGCCGGCAGGATGAAGCAGGCGCCGGCGACCAGCAGGCCGGGCCGGCCGGCGCGACGGTGGCCGATGTGGATGGCGAGTTCGGTGGAGTTCGGGCCGGGGATCAGGTTGGTCGCGCCCATCAGGTCCAGGAATTCCACGTCGGTGAGCCAGCCGCGTCGGTGCACGACTTCGGTGCGCATCAGCGCGTTGTGGGCCGCGGGTCCGCCGAAGGAGAGCGCGCCCAGGCGCAGGAACAGACCGGCCAGTTCCCGCAGCCGCGCGCCGCGGCTCATCTGCGCGCGAGGAAGGAGAGGGCCAGCAGGCCCCAGCCCGCCAGGAAGGACACCCCGCCGAAGGGCGTGACGATGCCCAGCTTGCGCAGGCCCGTCAGGGCCAGGGCGTAGAGGCTGCCCGAGAACAGCAGCGTGCCGGCGAGGAAGCACCAGCCGGCGGCACGGGCTTGCGTCGGTGAGGCGACGCCGTTGCCGGCGGCCCAGGCGGCCGCGAGCAGGGCGAAGGCGTGGTACATCTGGTAGCGCGCGCCGGTCTCGAAGACGGTCAGCATCTCCGGCGTGAGCTTCGACTTCAGGCCGTGGGCGGCGAACGCTCCCAACGCGACGGCTACCAGGCCGGACACGGCGCCGGCGAATGCGAAGTTCATCAGATCTCCACCTTGAAGAGGCCCTTGACCGCCAGGCCGCCGACGATCGAGAAGAGGCAGAAGCCCCACAGCCAGCCCGGCATGCCGAGACGGTCGCGGCCTCGCGCGGGCAGCTCGGCCCGCAGTTCGGTCACCACGGCGCCGCCGGGCAGCGGCGGTTCGGCCGGGTGCAGCAGGACATGGCGCCATCCCGCCGCGACGCGGGCCGCGGCGAGGCGGCCCAGCGCGCCGTCGGGGGCCAGGCGTTTCTCGAAGCGCCCGGCGCCGTCGACGATGGCGAACCCCGCGGGGGCGTCGCGCTCCGCCCGCACGCGCCACCAGACGGTGCGCTCGGCGCGGTCGCGCACCGGCCCGGCCGCCACGGCCAGGCCCGCTGCGGGTTCGATCGCGAGGCGGTCCGGGGACGCGCCCTCGGCGTAGCGCGCCGCGACCAGGATCTCCTCGCCGGCGCGCAGGGCGCGGCGCTGGAAGCGCGCGTCCAGCTGCACGATCGCCAGCAGCGCCAGCGGCAGCAGCACCAGCAGGGCCGGCAGCGACACCAGCAGGTAGCGCAGGTTCGCCGCCAGCAGCCGCGCCTGCAGGCGCGCCATCACGGCCAGCGAGTCCTGGTACAGGCTCAGCTCGTAGAGGCCGCCGGTCAGCTCGCGCCGGCGGCGGGCCAGCAGGTCCTGGTTCGTCGTGAGCTTGAACAGCCACAGCATCGCGACGCCCGCGAGCGCCGACACCACGGCCAGGCCCGCCCACGGCGCGCCGCCGAAGGGGCGCAGCAGCAGGTCGAACAGGCCGTTCAGCAGCGAGGCGATCCAGGTCACCGTGGACTCCTCAGGAGATGTAGCCGAGGCCCTGCATGCGCTTGCGGATCTCGTCCTCGGAGGCGCCGCCCTCCTCGAACTTCGCGATCTCGCGCTCCAGCACGTGGCGGACGAACTCCTCGGGCGAGGCGTAGCCGGCGATCCCGGCGTACTTGCGGATCTTGGCCAGCAGGGCCTTGTCGATCTTGACGGCGGGTCCGAACATCAGCGACCTCCCGTGAAGAGGGGGCTGCCGACCATCTCCGGCAGCGGCGCGATCCCGAACAGGGACAGGAACGTCGGGGCCAGGTCCAGCAGGGTCGGGTCGGCCTTGTCGATCCGGCGGCTGCTGATGATGATCCCGGGCACCTCGTCGGCGGCCATGCAGTGGTCGCCGCTCCACTTCATCATGTTGTCGGCGAACGTGGCGTCGGGCACCTCGCCCAGCGCCGACTCGTTGGAGCCGCGGAAGCCGCGGTGGTAGCCCAGGACGATGTCCGGCGCCTCGGCCGCGTGCGGGCCGTGGTAGACCTCGTCGGTGCGGTAGGCGTGCTTGATCGCCCGCCCGCCGGTGACGGGGTCGGTCACGGCCTCGAGGCCGGCGACCAGCTCCCGCAGCAGGGCCTCCCGCGCGGCGCCGGGCTCGACGATCCCGCGCTTCTCGCGTCCGCTCAGGTTGAGGTAGAGCCCGTTGATGCCGATGGCGTAGGCCCGGGTGCGGTTCCAGTCGATCCCCGACAGGTACGTCACGTCCTGCGGCGCGACTCCGGGCTCCAGGACCAGGTACCCGTGGTCCAGCAGCCAGCGGTTGACGTGGAAGGAGCGGTGGTAGGGCGCGAAGCCGTGGTCGCTCAGCACCAGCACCAGCGTCTCGTCGTCCACGTGTTCCAGGGCCAGGCCCAGCGCGCGGTCGCAGTTGCGGTAGACGTCGCGGATGCGCTGCTCGTGGCGCGCGGCCTCGACGTCGTGACGCGGCGAGTCGTGGTCCATGTTGCGCCAGAAGGTGTGGCAGGTCTGGTCGGGGCTGTTGAAGTAGAAGAACAGGAAGCCGCCCGCCTGCGTCGCGAAGCGGTCCAGTTCGTTGCGCAGCTGGAGTTCCCGCTCCTCGAAGACCAGCGATGACTGCGACACGTAATCGTCGTCGTCGAAGGCGCCCTCCTCGAGGGCCTTGGTGTCGTCGGGCAGGCCCTGCGTGTAGAAGGGGCCCAGGGTCGCGGCCAGCTCGCGCGACCAGCCCGCGGGCGTGCTGATGGGCATCTCCGGCGCGGCGGGGTCGAGATTCACCGGCGTGACGTACAGCTTGAACGTCGGCGAGACTTCCTTCAGGTAGAAGCGGCAGACGCCGCGCACGGTCTTCAGGGCGGGCACCAGGCGGAAGCGCAGCGTGATCCAGTCGCTCCACTCGCCCTGCTTCAGCAGGAAGCGCTCGCCGTCGACGTCGAACAGGGCGCTGCCTTGCTCGCGGTCCACCACGGCCTCGAAGGGCAGCCGCGCTTCCGGGTCGCCCGCGCGGTAGGTGTTGGCCGGGCCGACCAGCTCGCCCCACACGCGGCCGTCGCGCAGCGCGACCGGCACGTGGCGGCCGCCGGACATCTCGACCTCCTCCGCGAGGTCCTCGGTGAAGTAGCTGTAGATGCCGTAGGTGCCCAGGATGTCGGGCGTGCCCATGCCCGACAACGTGTGCGCCTCGCACTCGACCGGCGGGAAGTTGGCGGGCACCTTGAAGACGGTGGCGTCGACGCCGGCCCGGTCCAGCAGCTTCCAGAAGGCGACGCCGTCGCGCAGGTTCTCGACGTGGCCCTCGTCGCGCGGGAACTTCCAAGGCCCGACCTTCCACCAGCGCTGCGGCTCCATGGCCTGGGCGGCCGACAGGTAGGGCGTCAGCGTGGCCGGGTTGCGGTGGATGAAGTCGAAGATGCCGTGGCCGCCGGGGTCCATGCCGGTGATGAAGTTGGACCAGGCCACCGGCGACTGGGGCGGGATGGCCGTGCCGAGGCTGCGGTAGTCGCCGCGCGCGATCAGGGCGTCGAAGTTGGGCAGCGAGCCGTCGGCGCGGAACCGGTCCAACAGCTGCGGGTCCATGCCGTCGAAACCGATGCAGAGCACCTTCGGCTGTTCCCGGGGCGGCGCCGCGCCGGCGGTCGCGGCCGCGAGCAGCAGGCCCGCGAGCGCGGCCAGGGCGAGGGTCGTTGCGGTGCGGCGCGGCGTCACGGGGCTTCTCCTTCGGGCAGCAGGCTGCGGCCGGTCATCCAGGCCGGCTTCGCGATGCCGAAGAGGTCCAGGATGGTCGGCGCCAGGTCGGTCAGCGCCGGCTTCGTCGCGGCGAACGGCAGCGACGAGAAGAGGATCCCCGGCACCAGGCGCGGGTCGACGCAGTGGTCGCCCGACCAGCTGCGGGTGTTGTCCTCGAAGACGTCGGCGGTGATCCGTCCCACCGCGGCGTCCCAGCCCGTGCGCCAGCCGGCCTTGTAGCCCACCACCAGGTCGGGGCCGTTGTCGACGTACGGACCGTGGTAGCATTCCCGGCCGTCCCAGACGCCGTTGACGCAGGCGCAGCCGCGTCCGGGATCGCGCAGCTCCCGCAGCTTCGCCGCCAGCTCCAGCTTCAGGGCGTCGGCCGCGGCGGGCTCCACGATCCCGCGGGCCTCGCGGCCCTTCAGGTTGAGGTAGAAGCCGCCGAGCCCGGTGGCGTAGGCGCGGGTGCGCGACCAGTCCACGCGCGTCGGCTCGACCCGGACGCCCGGCGCGAGGGCCGGCGGCGGGCCGGCGGCGGGATCGCCCTGCAGGAACAGGTAGCCGTGCTCCCGCAGCCAGGTGTTGAGGTTCACGCCGCGCTGGAAGGTTTTGAAGCCGTGGTCCGAGACGACCAGCAGCACGTCGCCGGGCCGCAGCCGCTCCATCGTCTCGCCCACCAGCGCGTCGGCGCGGTCGTAGAGGTCGCGGATGGCGTGGCGGTGGCGCGCGACGTCCTTGCCCGCGTTGGCCGGGTGCGCGGGGTCGAGGTAGCGGAAGAACATGTGCTGGATGCGGTCGGTGGCGTCGAAGACGACCGTGATCGAGCCGGTGCGCTGGCGGTCGAGCGCGTGGAAGAACTGGCGGCGGCGCTCCTCGTGGATCTCGTAGGCCTGGTCCAGGAAGGCCTGCTCGTCGATGACGCGCTCGTTCAGGGCCCAGGTGTCCTCCGCCAGGCCCAGCGTGGCGAACGGCCCGTGCAGCTTGCCCAGGGCGACGGCGTAGTGGGCGGGGTGGGAGATGGCCAACGCCGGCTTCTCGGGGTCGAGGTGCACCGGCGTCACGTAGAAGCCGACCGGCTCCTCGAAGCTCGTGACGCGGAACTTGCAGATGCCGTGCGCGGTCAGGCCCGGACCGGCGCGGAAGGCGACGCGGATCCAGTCGCTGTTGACGTCGGCCCCCAGCGTGAACGCGCGGCCGCCCACGCGGAAGTGCGCCCGGCGGGCCGCCGCGTCGAAGCGCACCTCCACCGGCACGCTCAGCGGCCGCCCGTCGAGGTCGTCGGGGCCGGCCAGCCGCGCGCGCCAGAGGTCGCCGTCGCGCTCGAGGCGGTTGCGCACGCCGCCGATCGTCTCGTTGTCGGCGACGGGAGCCACGCCGGCGGACGCGCCGTCGATCGGGGCGCCCTGGTCCGGATCCGCGCCGTACCAGGAGAACGTGCCCTGGGTCCCGCGCAGGTCCGGCACGCACATCGCCGACAGCATCTGCCCGTCGACCTTCTCGGGCGGGAAGGTGATCGGCACCCGCAGCACCGTGGCCTTGACGCCGTGCTCGCCCAGCACCTGCCAGAAGGCCTTGCTGCGCCGCAGCAGTTCGAAGCGGGGCTTGCCCAGGGGCAGCCGCCAGGGGCCCAGCTTCAGCACGCGGTCGGACGTCTCGAGGCGGGTGGAGGAGAGCACCGGCAGGCAGGTGCGCAGGTCGCGGTTCAGGAAGTCGAAGATGTTGTGGCGGCCCGCGTCGACGCCGGTGGCGAAGCCCGACCACGCGACCGGCGACATCGCGGGCGTGGTCGTGGACAGCGGCCGGAAGCCGCCCTGCGCGGCGAGGCGGCGCAGGTGGGGCAGGCGGCCCTCGCGCAGGCCCTGCTTGACCAGGCCGGGGTCCAGCCCGTCGAGGCCCAGCACGACGACCCGCCGGGCGCGGGCCCGGCGCAGGCGCCGCCGGCCGCGCAGGTACCGCAGCAGCGTGCGCAGGGGCCACAGCAGCAGAGCGCCCAGCGCCACGAACACGCCGGCCAGGCCGAACAGCACCGACCCGCCCAGCGCGAACCCGGCGCCGGGGCCGATGTACGCCGCGGCGGGAGCGGCCGCGCCGACGGCGGCCAGCCCGACGAAGACGGCGAAGCCGCGTCCGCGCGCGAAGCGCGGTCCGTTCTCGCGGTGTCGGCGGTGCGTGCGGCGCGGCATGGCATGTCCCGGTCAAGTGGTCCGGCGTGCGCGGCGGGGACGACCGTTCAGGATAGGTGAACCGGGTCGCGATGGCATCCCAAAACCGTCCCGGGAAGCCGGCAACGGCGTTTATTTCTGCAGCGCGTAGGCCGCGATGACGCTGGCGGTGTAATCGGGCTCCTCGAGCATCACGAAATGGCCGACCCCGGGCATCGTCTTGAACGCGATCGTGCGCGCCCCGGCGAAGCCGTAGCCGTCGAGGAACTGCTGCGCGAGGTTGGGGTCGGGCAGCAGCGAGCCGCTGCCGATCACCAGGATCGGGATGTCGTGGCCGTTCAGCTCGTCGCTCAGGTCGAAATCGAAGCTGTTCAGCAGGAGCTGGGTGAAGGTGATCTGCTCGGTGCGCAGGGCCTGGTCGACGATGCGGTCGGCGATCACCTTCTCCCGGCTGAGCTGCCCGTAGTAGTTGGCCAGGTACGCGTCGTAGTTGTTGGCGAGCTGGTCGGCGACCTGCACCTTCATCTCGCGCGGGGCCGACTGGCGCGGCACGGCGTCGATCAGCACCAGGCGGCGGACCTGCTGCGGGTGGTCGAAGGCGTAGGTCATGGCGACCAGGCCCCCGAAGCCGTGCCCAACCAGCACCGGCGCGTGGACGCCCTTCTCGGCCAGGAACCGGCCGAGATGGTCGGCCACCGTGGCGATGGTCGCGTTCTTGATCGGCGGGGTGTGGCCGTGGCCGGGCATCTCGTAGGACCAGACCCGGAACCCCAGCTGCAGGCGGGGCGTCACCCCCTCCCAGATCGAGGCGTCGGAACCGAGGCCGTGGATCAGGACGATGTCGCTGCCGATCGGATCGAACGGCACGGCCGCATCGTCGTCGGCGGCGGCGATCGTCGCGCAGAGGATCAGGATGGGCAGCAGCAGCGCGCGCTTCATGGGAGGGCCTTTCGCGGCTCGGGGGGGAAGGGTTGTTCGCCGATCACTTCGAACAGGTCGCCGTCGGACGCCACAACAACATCGGCCGGCGCGTGTTCCCGCACCAGGGCGGGGAGATCCAGGGCGGCGGCGGCGGGGTAGAGGTGCGTCAGCACGACGCGGCGCGGTCGGGCCGCCGCGATCAGGGCGCCGACGCGCGACGGCGACATGTGGCCGTCGATGGCCAGCTCGTCGGGCGTCGAGCACTCGACCGCCAGCAGGTCGGCCCCGAGGGCGGCGGCCTCCAGCGCCGGGCAGGGCCCGGTGTCGCCCGAGAGGACCAGCCTGCGCCCGTCGCGGTCGCGCGCGATCCAGCCGAGGTTTTCGGCACTGAAGCGTTCCTCGCCGTGTTCGACCCGGAAGGCCTCCAGCACGGACGAGCCGCGAGCCGTTCCGACCGCCCAGCGGCCGTCGTCGTCGGGTTCCAGCGCGTCGCCGCCGGCGACCTCCAGCACCTCGAGCGGCCGCCGGCGCGGCGTCAGCCAATCCCCGTAGAGATCGCGCAGACGGTCGAGGTACGCGGCCAGTCCGCGCGGCCCGATGACCTGCAGGAGGCGCCGCGACTGCGGGACGACCGTGTGCAGCGCGAACAGCAGCGGGGCCAGGTCGGCACAGTGGTCGAGGTGCAGGTGGGTCAGCAGGACGGCGTCGATCCCGTCGATCGTGGCCGGACCGTGGGGAGAACGCACCAGCCGGACCAGGGCGCCCGGCCCCGGGTCCACCAGCAGGGAACGGCCGTCGATCGTCAGCCAGGCGGCCGACGGGCTGCGGTCGATGGTCGGCACGGCGCCGCCGGTGCCCAGGATCAGCAGAGCGATCATGGTGTACAAGCAAGCGCCGCGCCGGGCCGGGGTCAAGCCGCATGCCGCGAGCCGTCCGCTAGACACCCGCGGGCCGGCCGACTATCATGATCCATCCGCGGCCGGCCGGGCCGCGTCCCAGGGAATGCCGAGAGGAAGCCGAGAGCATGAAGCCACGACCGATCGTCATCGCCCTGCTGGCCGCCGCCGCGTTCGCGGCCCCGGCCCGCGCCCAGATCGCCCCCGCGGACACCTCCGAGGTGATCCTGCGCGACGACATGAGCGACGACGAGAAGATCGCCGCCCTCAACCGCCTGCTGGTGCTCAATCCGCGCAACTCCGAGCTGTACAACGACCTCGGTGTGATCTACGCCGGCCGCGAGGACTGGCTGTCCGCCCGCGACGCCTTCATCGCCGCCATCCAGTCCGACCCCCGCGCCCCGGCCAGCCACCGCAACCTGGGCCTGGTCATGACCAAGCTCGAGCTGTACGACATGGCCCTCTCCGAACTGGACGCCTACCGCAATCTGGCGCCGGACGGGGGCGGGGACGCCTGGAAGCTGATCGCCGATGCCCGCCGCCGCTCCGGCGACCCGGCAGGCGCCGCCGCGGCCTACGAGAGCGGTCTGGAGGCCTACGGGCAGGTGTTCGGCGCCGAGACCTGCGACCTGATCATGGGCCGGATCGTGCTGGCGGAGGCCGCGTCCGACCAGCAGACCGTCGACGCGGTGCTGGAGCGCTACGCCGCCGGGGCGCGCGACCATCTGGCCGCGACCGGGTTCGTGCCGGCCGACCGGACCGGCCTGGCGGCGAAGGCCCTGCTGGACAGGGCGCTGCGCCGACGGATCGACGCCGCCCAGGCCGAGACCAAGGAGGGCCGGTACGCCGCCGCCGCGGCCCAATACGAGGCGGCGATGATCCTGGACCCGTCCCGCCAGGACCTGCTGCCGCTGGCCGCCGTGGCCTGGTTCGATTCCGGCGACGCGATGAAGGCGAAGGTCATGGCGCGGCGCGCGACGCAGGACCATCCCGAGCGCCCGGACGGCTGGCTGGCCCTGGGCCGCATCGCCGAGGCCGAGAACCGCTCCCAGGACGCCATCGCCGCCTACACCAGCGCCTGGACCCTCGACGATTCCCAGGACGACGTCGCCGCGAAGATCGGCACCCTCTACCTGCGCGCGGGCGACAACGAGGGCGCGCGCAAGTTCATGGGCGCGGTCGTGTCTTCGCCCGACACGCCGCCGGAGATCCTCTTCAACTACGGGCTCAGCCTGCAGCGGACCGACGACCACAAGCTCGCGGTGCCGCCCTTCTACAAGGCGGTGGAGAAGGACCCCGGCCTGATCGCGGCCTGGAAGGCCCTGGCCGCGTCCCTGCGCCAGCTGGAACGCTGGCACGAGGCGGCCGACGCCTACGAGCGCGCCCTCGCCTCGGAGCGCGACCCGAAGCTCGCCTTCCAGCTGGGCTCCTGCCTGGTGAAGGACGGCCGCCCCGGGGACGCCATCGCCGCCTACCGGCTCGCCCTGGACCTCGACCCCGTCTACACGAAGGCCTGGTCGAACCTCGGCGTGGTCCAGATGCAGATCGAGGATTACGTCGGCGCGCTCGACTCCTTCCGCACGCTGGCGGCCCTGGAGGACGACGTCTACCGGGCCCGCCTGAACGAGGGCGTCTGCCTCTACCAGCTCGGCCGCTACGAGGAGTCCATCGCGGCCTACGAGCAGGCCCTGGCCCTGCAGGAGACCTCGGCGGTCTGGGAGAACATGGGCCACGTCTTCGACAAGCTGGGGGACAAGCAGGGGGCCGCTTCCTGCTTCAAGGAAGGCCAGCGCCTGAAGGCCGAGGGCAAATGACGCCCCGCCGGCGCACCGTGCGCCCGTCGCTCGTCGCCATGATGATGGCGTTGTCGGTCCTGACCGGCTGCGCGGCCGGCCTGCCCCCGGCGGATCCCGGCTTCCCCCGCTTCACGCCGGAGCAGCTGCGCGCCGACGGCTATCCCGACCCGCACCACGCCCACGTCCTGCCGGGCTGGACGCCCCGCCGCGACGCCGCGGGGCGCGAGTTCGGCTACCGCACCATCTGCGACGGCCCGCGCTGGCTCGACCGCCCCGACGTCGCGCGGGCAGCGGGCCGGCTGTCCCTGGGGCCGTTCACCGTGGATTTCGACACGGCGTACGACCCCTGCCAGATCGCCCCGCTGCTGGAACACTGCGAAGCCGCCCTGGTCGACGTGGGCGCCCTGCTGGGCCTCGCGCCCGTCGGCGGCCTGCCGATCCTCAACCCCGACAACCTCGACGAGTACAGGCAGCTCACCGGCCAGGGGCCCTGGCGCATGATGAGCTACCGCGACGGCGCCTGCACCATCCAGCCGGTGCCGGTGCTGATCGCGCGAACGCTGCTGCCCCACGCCGCCTGCGAGCTGACGGCGCGCTGGCTGCTGGACGTCAACGGTTGCGGGGCGCTGCCGCTCTGGTTGCGCGAGGGCCTCGCGGTCTACGCCGCCGACCTCGGCGTCCACCTGAACAACTACATGGGCCAGTTCCGTCCCGACGGGCCGGTCCTGCTCCCGCCGGGCGAGGCAGCAGCGCTGCTGGCGGCCGGACCCCTGCCCGACCCCGAGCTCGACCGCCAGATGCACCGCCGCGCCCAGTACTCCGTGTTCGTCATGGTCTGGCGGCTGGTCGAGGAGCACGGCGGCCCGACCCGCCTGCGGGCCCTGCTTGCCGGCGTCCGCGACGGCGACGCGCCCGACGACGCCTGCCGCGCCGCGTACGGCCTGGACTTCGCGACCCTGGCCGCGCAGCTCGACGCGACGCAGGGCCCGGAGCCCATCGGCGACGCCGTGCAGTCGCGCAGCCCCCACTTGCCCGGTGCGGCCCGCGACGGCGCCGCGCCCGAGAAACGGACCAGCGATGAGTGACACGTCCGCCGTCCGCCTGCGCTTCGCGCCCAGCCCCACGGGCTACCTGCACGTGGGCGGAGCGCGCACGGCCCTGTTCAACTGGCTCCACGCCCGCAAGACGGGCGGCGCCTTCATCCTGCGCATCGAGGACACCGACCAGGAGCGCAGCACCGACGCCGCCTACCAGGCCATCCTGCGCAGCATGGAGTGGCTGGGCCTCACCTGGGACGAGGGCCCCGGCGTCGGCGGCCCCTGCGGCCCCTACCTGCAGTCCGAGCGGCTCGAGGTCTACCGGCAGCAGGCCGCGGCCCTGCGCGCGAGCGGCCGCCTCTACCGGTGCTTCTGCACCGGCGAGGAGATCGCGGCCCGCAACGTGGCGCGCGGCGAGCAGGAGAGCGCGGGTTACGACGGGCACTGCCGCGAACTCGCCGCGGCGCAGGTCGCGGCCTTCGAAGCCGGCGGCCGCGCGCCGAGCTGGCGCCTGCGCACGCCGGACGAGGGGGAGACGTTCTGGTACGACCTCGTCTACGAGAAGCGCGAGTTCCGCAACGACCTGATCACCGACCGCGTCGTGATGAAGCAGGACGGCTTCCCGACCTACAACTTCGCCGTCGTGGTCGACGACCATCTCATGCGCATCAGCCACGTGCTGCGCGGCGACGACCACGTCAGCAACACGCCCTTCCAGCTGCAGATCTACGACGCGCTGGGCTGGGAGCGTCCCAAGTTCGGGCACATGCCGATGATCCTGGGGCCGGACCGCAAGCGCCTCAGCAAGCGCCACGGCGCCACCAGCGTCGAGGAGTTCCGCGACCAGGGCATCCTGCCCGACGCGATGATCAACTACCTGGCGTTGCTGGGCTGGTCGCCTGGCGCCTCCGGCGACGAGGTGTTCACGCGCGAGGCGCTGGTCAAGGCCTTCAGCCTCAAGCGCGTCAACAGCTCGCCGGCCGCCTTCGACTACGACAAGCTGACCCACATCAACGCCCAGCACCTCAAGCGGCTCGGACCGGCCGACCGCCTCGCCCTCGCCGAGCCCATGCTCGACGCGCGCGGCTGGGCCCTGGATCCCGCCTGGCGCGCGCCCGCGGACGACACCCGCGGCTACCTGACGAAGGTGCTCGCCATGCTCGGCGGCCGCTTCAGCGACCTGCGCCGCATCCCCGAACAGGTCGGCTTCTTCTTCACCGACGATTTCCCCGTCGATCCCGAGGCGGTCGCCCACCTGGCGGGCGCCGAGATCCCGGCCCGACTGCAGGCGCTGGCCGATCGGCTGGAGGCCGCGCTGCCGCCGCAGGACCCGGCCCCCCAGGACGTCTACGAGGGAGCCGTCCGCGGCCTCGCCGCCGACCTGGGCCTGGAGGCCGGCGACCTGATCCACCCCTGCCGCGTCGCCCTGACCGGCCTGACGCGCAGCGCGGGGATGTTCGAGGTCATGTGGCTGATCGGCGGGCCGCGCACCGTGGCGCGGCTGCGCGCCGCCGCCGGCGCCCGCTGAGCCGGCCGCTCCCGCTCGCCGCGGAGGGAGGCGTCCGCTGTACCTGCGCATCCTGATCCGCTACCTGCTGGTCTGGGGCGTCTCGGCGGCCTCGCTGGCGCTCGTGGCGCTGCTGCTGCCGGGGATCTGGATCGACACGGGCGTGCCGCGCTGGTGGTTGACCGCGGCGCTGCTGCCCGTGGAGTTCGGCCTGCTGCTGTTGCTGCTGCGCCCCCTGCTCGTGCTGGCGACCCTGCCCCTGAACGCCGCGACCCTCGGCCTGCCGACGCTCCTGTTCAACGGCCTCATCCTCTACCTGACGGCCGCGACCTCGCGGGTCGTGAACATCGACAACCTCGGCTACGCCTTCCTGGGCCTGGTGGTGATGACCGCGGTCAACGGCGCGGTCACCGGCTGGCTGGGAATCGACGACGTCTACCCCTTCTTCCAGACGATCCTGCGCCGCGTCGGTCGCCGCTACGGCCCGCGGGCGCGGCCCGGCCAGGTGCGCGGGCTGCTGATCCTGCAGGTGGACGGGCTGTCGTGGCGCAGCTGCGAGCGCGCCCTGCGCCGCGGCCGCATGCCGACGGTGGCCGGCCTGCGCGCGCTCGGGACGCACCGGTTGCACCGCTGGCACTGCGGCGTGCCGTCCAACACGCCGGCCGTGCAGAGCGGCCTGTTCTACGGCACGCGGGCCCGCCTGCCCGGCTACCGCTGGTACGACCGCCGCCGCCGTCGCGTGCTGGTCGCCAGCCGTGCCGAGGACCTGCGCGACGCCGAGGCCGAGATCGCCGGCGGCCCCGGCCTGCTGGCGGGAGGCTCCTGCATCAACAGCCTGCTGTCCGGCGGCGCCGCCAAGCGCCTGATGACCCTCAGCGCGCTGCGCGAGCCGCACGATCGCCGCCGCCCCGGCGAACGCGCCGACTTCTCGCTGTTCTGGCTCAGCCCCTTCGCCTACGCCAGCGCCGTGTCGTCCGCGCTCTGGGACTTCCTGACCGCCCTGTCCTGGAACGCCCAGGCCCGCTTCCACCCGCGCAAGCGCCTCATCCGCCGCAGCCTGCGCCAGGCCGCGATGCGGGCCGTCGGCAACGCGTTCCTGCGCGAGACGTCCCACTTCTGGCTGGCGCAGGACGTGGTGCGGGGCGTGCCGGTGATCTACTCGAACTTCGTGGGCTACGACGAGGTCGCGCACCACGCCGGCCCCGACGCCGACGAGGCCCTGGCGACGCTGACGGGCTTCGACCGCAAGCTGCAGAAGCTGCGCCGGCTCGTGCGCGACGCCGCCCCGATCGGCTACGACGTGGTCGTGCTGGCCGACCACGGGCAGAGCATGTCGCTGCCCCTGCGTGTCCTCGGCGGGGAGACGCTCGAGGTACTGGTCGCCCGGCTCGCCGGCCGCGTCCGCCCCGTGCTGCCGCCCCGCGACAGCGAGGCCGCCTACCTGGGAGCGCTGCTGGCCGAACTGCGCGACGAGGGGCCGGACCGCCGCTCCTGGCTGGCGTTCCAGAGCCGCCTGACGCTCGAGCGCCTGCGCGACGAAGAACCCGATCACGACGCGGGCGCGGGCGGGGAGTCGTCGCTGGTCGTCTGCGTCTCGGGCGGGCTCGCCCACATCTACCGCGAGGGAGCGCAGCGCCCCCTGCGGCTGGCCGAGATCTCCTCGCTGTATCCGGGGCTGGTGGAAGGCCTCGCCAGCCATGCCGGCATCGGCTTCGTGCTGGCGCGCGGCGACGACGGCGAGGTCCTGATGATCGGCCGCGACGGCGTGCGCAACCTCGACACCGGGGAGCTGCGGGGCGACTCCGATCCCCTGGCCCCCTACTGGGACGAGGCCCTCTGGACCGGCGAGCTGTCGGCCCTGCTGTCCCACCCCCACGCCGGGGACCTGATCGTCAACGGGGCCCTGCTGCCGGACCGCCGCGTCGTGGTCTTCGAAGAGCAGCTGGGCAGCCACGGCGGCCTCGGCGGCCCCCAGACCGACCCCTTCATCCTGCTGCCGGTGTCCTGGGGCACCGCGCACGCCGACCTGCGCTCCCCTGAGGCCCTCCACGCGCACCTGAAGGCGCGGCTGGAGGCCGGGTCCGCGTGATCGCCGCCCGGCTCCCCGAGGGCCCGCGGCGATCCGGAGCGGAGGTTTGCTCGGATCTTGCGTTCCGGGTGGCCGTATTCTATATTCCTGCCCGTTGCTGCCCGGTCGTTCAACGGTAGGACTGCTGACTCTGGATCAGTATATGGGGGTTCGAATCCTCCCCGGGCAACCATGGAAGACAACGACGGCCCACGGGCTGTCGGACAGCCAGTGCCCCCTTCGTCTAGTGGCCTAGGACGCCGCCCTCTCACGGCGGTAACACGGGTTCGAGTCCCGTAGGGGGTACCACAGCGACGGCGAGCCGCCCGATGGGCGGCTCGCTGTTTTTACGCCCCCCCGTGCCCTTGCGGGTCCTCCCGAATGCCGCTAGCTTCTGTCCGCGATTTGAGAGAACGCGACCGTCGACCGCGGCCCCGCCGCGCATCCCCGAGCCGGACCGGCTCACCCAGGAGGGTCCATGTCCCAGTTCATCGGCCAGCTGGCCCCCGACTTCGCCGCCACCGCCGTCATGCCCGACAACAGCGTGAAGGACGGCTTCAAGCTCAGCGACCACCGCGGCAAGTACGTGGTGCTGTTCTTCTACCCGCTCGACTTCACCTTCGTCTGCCCGACCGAGATCATCGAGTTCAACCGCAAGCTCAAGGAGTTCGCGGCGCGCGACGTTCAGGTCATCGGCGTGTCGATCGACAGCCAGTTCAGCCACCTCGCCTGGAAGAACACGCCGGTCGACCAGGGCGGCATCGGCCAGGTCCAGTACCCGCTGGTCGCCGACCTCACCAAGCAGATCAGCCGCGACTACGGCGTCCTGCTCAACGACAGCATCGCCCTGCGCGGCACCTTCCTGATCGACAAGGCCGGCGTGATCCAGCACCTGGTGGTCAACAACCTGGGCCTCGGCCGCAACATCGACGAGGCGCTGCGCATGGTCGACGCCCTGCAGCACCTCGAGAAGCACGGCGAGGTCTGCCCCGCGGGCTGGCACAAGGGCGAGGAGGCCATGAGCCCCAACGCCAAGGGCGTTGCCTCCTACCTGGCGAAGCACGGCAAGTAGACCTTGCCGCCGGCGAGCGACACGACGGACGGGGTCGGGGGCCGCGCTCCCGACCCCGCTGTGCGTCCGCGGCGGGCCCTGCTGATCTTCGTCGATGGTCTCGGCTGGAGCAGCGGCGATCCCGCGACCGACCCCTGCCGCGACTACGGCGGCACGCTCTTCGACTTCGACCGCACCGACGCCCCGTGCCGCCCGTTGGATGCCTGCCTGGGCGTGGACGGCCTGCCCCAGAGCGCCACCGGCCAGACCAGCCTGCTGTGCGGCGTCAACGCCCAGGAGGCCGTCGGCCGGCACGTGCCGGGCTTCCCGACCGCACCGCTGCGCGCCGTCCTGCGCGAGAAGTCGATCTTCGTGCAGCTGCGCGACGCCGGCCGCGACGCCGTCTTCCTGAACGCCTTCCGCCCGCTCTTCTTCCGCCTGCCGCGCGCGATGCAGGGGCGGCTCTCGGCCACCACGGTCGCCCACCTGGCCGCCGACCGGCCCTTCTTCGGACTGGGCGACCTCGCCGCCGGCCGAGCCGTCTACCAGGAGTTCACCAACCGCGAGCTGATCGCCAAGGGCTTCGACGTGCCGCAGCTCACGCCGGACCAGGCCGGCCGCGTCCTGGGCCGCGAGACGCGGCAACGCGACTTCACCCTCTACGAATACTTCCAGACCGACCGCGCCGGCCACGCCCAGGACCGCCCCCGCGCCCACGCCGTCCTGCAAGACCTCGAGACCTTCGTCCGCGCGGCGCTTTCCGAGATCGAGCAGCGCGATGCCGCCCCCGACACCCTCGTCCTGCTCACCAGCGACCACGGCAACCTCGAAGACATCTCCACCCGCTCCCACACCCGCAACCCGGTCCCGCTGCTCGCCTGGGGCCCCGGTTCCGCCGCCCTGCTCGCCCGCTGCACCCGCCTCGACGAAGTGACCCCCGCCCTGCTCTCCCTCCTGCTGAATTGAGAGGGGTTTCTATCCCGAGGAACGCTCCCCCTGGTTCCCGCCTCGGAGAGACATACAGAGGCCCCGCGCTGCGATTTCCTTCCAGGCATGAGCAGCGCGGGGCCTCTGTATGTCTCTCCGAGGTGCCGAACTAGGGGAGTCGTCCCTCGAGATAGAACACCTCGAACACCTTCTCGTGGAAGATGGGCCCATGCCCGAAGTACCCGTCCTCCCCGAACAGCTCCCCGTGGTCCGACATCACCATGAAGTAGGTGTTGCGCGGGCAGCGCGCCATGAACTCGCCCACGACGCGGTCGAGGTGCTCCACGCAGACGACCTGCTTGTCGTAGAAAGCGCGGAACTGGGCCGGCGTGAAGAACTCTTCCTCTTTCTTGTCCTGCATGAACTCCGAGGGGTTCTTCAGGAAGTCGTCGAGGTGCTTGAAGACGCCGTGGACGCCCGAGATGTGCGGCAGGTCGCCGGGCTTCTCGCCGGGCAGCAGGTAGGGGTAGTGCGTCTCGCCGGTGTTGAGGAAGAAGAACGAGGGGCGGTCGTCCCGGAACTGCAACTGCTGGAAGATCAGGCCCAGGTCGTTGTGGCTGGGGGCGAGCTCGTACTTGTCGAAGTGCTGGCTCATGCTGGTCATCGGGTTCAGCACCGGCAGGCTGACCCAGCCCTCGTTCCAGTAGCCGGCCGCCTTCAGGAAGTGCGGCAGCGAGAGCTGCGGCACGAACTTGGCGAACTCCACGTCGGCCAAGTTGAGCCGGCGGCTCCAGAGGGCGAACTCCTCGCGGTAGACGTTGCTGGCGAAGACGCCCTTGGGGCTCTGGTGGGGCACCATCCCCATCAGGAAGGTGTAGTGGCTGGGGCTGGTCCAGCTGGCGTAGCTGTAGCGCTTCTCGGCCGCCGCGATGCGGTCGAGGTTGGGCGTGCGGGCCGCCTGGTAGGCGTCCCAGCGGCAGCTGTCGAAGACGATGAACACCAGGTTGTTGAGCTTGCCGCCGCCGGCGATGAGGCTCTTGACCCTGTCGATGAGGCCGGCCATGCGCGCTTCCTTCCGGTTGGGACGGGGTACCCGTCGCGCACATGATCGGAGTTGCCGCCCCCGCGGTCAAGGCTGCGGGGCCCGGCTACATCGCCGCGTCGAGGGCCTGGGCCAGATCGGCCTTGGGCCGCATCCCCACCAGCGAGGCCACGGGCTGCCCGCCCTTGAAGACCATCACCGTCGGGATGCCGCGGATGCCGTACTTCGTCGCCAGGTCCTGGTTGTCGTCCACGTTGACCTTCACGACTTTCGCCTTGCCGGCGTAGTCGCGCGCCAGCTCCTCGATGGTCGGGGTCAGCAGTTTGCAGGGGCCGCACCACGGGGCCCAGAAGTCCACCATCACGGGCAGGGCGCTGTCGAGCACCTCACCCTGGAACGATCCGCTCTCGACCTTGATCGCTTCGCTCACGTCGTCACCTCGCTGTCGGGGGTTGTTCTCGTTCTGGAAACACTCATGGCTAAAGGCATGTCGCGTGCCATGGAGCGGACCGAGGCCATAGAATCTAATGTATTTGTATACATGGAGTTACAATTATGGTGGCGTCGGCGGGCCGATCGTGCTACGTTGCATGCAACGACATTGATGCAACAATGACGTTGCATGCAACATTGCATGCGCAGGGACAATTTCGCGGCCAGAACCTGGAGGGAACATGGACCGCCTCGACGCCCTGTGCCGATTCCGGCCGTTGAGCGTGGCCGACATCCTCGACGCTCTCGCCGAAGGTGTCGTCGCCGTCGATGAGAACCTGCGCGTGCTGGGCATGAACGCCCGCGCCCAGGCCCTGTTCGAGACGCCGGCCGGCGGGCTAGGCGGGGCCTCGGTCTGCGAGCTCTTCGGCGAAGAGACCTGCCCGCTGGCTTGCCTGCAGGAGACCCTGACCACCGGCCGGCCAATCCGCGACTACCAGACGAAGGTGAGGCTGGCGGACGGCCGGCTCGGCGAGGTGCAGCTCAGCACGGTCCCGCTGGCGAGCGAGTCGGGCGCGGTGCACGGCGCCGCGATCATCATCAGCGACGTGACCGAGGTGACGACCCTGCGCAAGGAGGTCGATGCCCGGCACCGCCATGGCGCCATCATCGGCCGCGACCGGCGCATGCTCGACCTGTACCGCCTGATCGAGGACGTCGGACCGAGCCGGGCCGCGGTCCTGATCCGCGGCGAGAGCGGCACCGGCAAGGAGCTGGTGGCCCAGGCCGTCCACTACGCCTCCCACCGCGCCGGCGGGCCGTTCGTGATGGTCAACTGCTCGGCCCTGTCCGAAGGCCTGCTCGAGAGCGAGCTGTTCGGCCACGTGCGCGGCGCCTTCACGGGCGCCGTCGCGACGCGGCGCGGCCGCTTCGAGGAGGCGCGCGGCGGCACGCTGTTCCTGGACGAGATCGGCGACGTCAGCCCGGTGGTGCAGGTGAAGCTGCTGCGCGTGCTCCAGGATCACGTCATCGAACGCGTCGGCGACAACACGCCCGTGCCGGTGGACGTGCGCATCGTCTCGGCCACGAACCGCGACCTGGAGGATCTGGTCGCGCGCGGGCGGCTGCGCGAGGATTTCTACTACCGCATCAAGGTCGTGGTCCTGGACATCCCGCCCCTGCGCGAACGCCGCGAGGACATCCCGCTGCTGGTCGATCACGTCCTGGCGCGCAACACGGAGGCCGCGCGCGGCGTCTCTACCGAGGCGTTGCGCGTGCTGATGGCCCACGGCTGGCCCGGGAACGTCCGCGAGCTGGAGAACGCGCTCGAGCACGCCTTCGTCCTGTGCCGCGGCGGGATCATCGAGCCTGCGCACCTGCCGCCGGAAGTGTCGGCGGGGGCGGCGGGCGGGCGCGTCCCGGCCGGCCTGCGGGGCCTGGCGCGACACGGGGACGCCGAGCGCGACGCGGTGCTGGCGGCGCTGTCGCGCCACGGCTGGCACCGGGCCCGCACCGCCCGCAGCCTGGGGGTTGACAGGACCACGCTGTGGCGCAAGATCCGCGAATACGGCCTGGCGCCGCCGCAAGGCGGCGAGGGCGGACACTGACCTGAGGGGGAGACATGGCGGGCAGGAACAACTGGCTGCTGGGCTGCGGGATCGGCTGCCTCGCGGTGATCGTGATCTCGGTCCTGAGCGGGGTGCTGCTGTTCAACACCGGCAAGAAGGTGGTCGCCCGCTTCGAGGAGCTGGGCGACACGCAGCGGACCCTCGCCGACCGTTTCGGCGAGGTCGCCGACTACGTCCCCCCCGCGGACGGCGTCCTGCCGGCGGAGCGGGTCGAGATCTTCCTGCGCGTCCAGGACGCGCTCCAGGAAACAGGCCGCGAACTCGTCGGCCACGGCCGGGCCCTCCAGGATCTCGAACGCCAGAAGGGCAGGGGCATCGGGCCGGGCGGCATCCTGCGCGGGATCCGCGGCGTGATCGGCATCGGCCGCTACGCCGCCGAATACCTGCAGGAGCGCAACGAGGCCCTGCTGGCGGCGGAGATGGGCCTGGGCGAGTACACCTACCTCTACGTCCTGGGCTACCACAGCTGGCTGGGCCGGGGCTTCGATCCCACGTTCGGCGAGCCGTCCACGCGGGTCGACACCGACCACGGGGCGCGGATCGAGATCGGCGACCGGGACGACGAGCGCCGCGCCGAGCGGCTGCAGGACCTGTTCCGCAGCTGGGCGGCGAACCAGCACCAGGCCGCGGTCGCGGCCGGCCTCGACGCCGCCTGGTGCGAGCGCCTGGCGGCGGAAGCCGCCGCGGCCGCCGCGGCCGACAGCTTGCGCCTGCCCTGGGCGGGAGAGCTGCCCCCCGCTCTCGCGACCGGGCTCGACCCGTTCCGGTCACGGTTCGAGTCGACGTACCTGCCTCTGGATCCGCTGGTGGGGGTGGGGGTCGAACGGGATCACGACAAGGACGGCTTCGACTTCAACATCGAGTGATCCGGCGCACGGCCGCAGCCGCACGGAAAGGCGCCCTCTCCCGGCCGGGAAGAGGGCGCCTGCCCGTTCAGGGTTCCCGCTCGCCGTCGGCCGGCGGCGGCCGGCCCGATCGCTTGCGCACCGCCTCGCGCAGCAGGTACTCGATCTGCCCGTTCACGCTGCGGAACTCCTGGTCGGCCCAGCGACGCAGCTCCTCGTAGAGTTCGGGGCTAAGTCGCAGCGGGAATGACTTGCGCTCGGACACGTCGTCACGCTCCGCCGTGTTTCGGGAGGCGGGCGCGCGCCTTCTCGACGGCCCGCCGCAACTGGTCGGGGTCCGGCGCGCTGATGATGACCGGCAGGCCGGAATCCAGGGTCAGCACGACGCCGCGGCGGCCGTTCAGGCGGAACTCGCCGCGGCTGGGCTTGATGCCGGCATCCAGGGTCGAGAACCACTTCCTCTCGAACGGGGTGCAGACGTTGATCCGTGCGATCGGGACCCGGCGGCGCGGCCAGCCGAGCGGGCAGCGGATCCGCACTTCCTCGTAGGTCACCGTGACGGTCATCGAACTGAAGGCGATCATCGTCAGCAGCATGATCGGGTACACCCACAAAGGGGCCTCGCCCTCGGGGTCGCCGTAGCTGGCGACCCCGATGTACACGAGCATGGCGGGGATGACGATCAGCATCACCCAGCTGTACTGTCGCGACTGGTAGAGTGGCGTCACCATCGTCTCCTACGTGTAGAGCGTCCCGGTGTTGATCACGGGCTGGGTCGAGTGGTTGCTGCACAGCACGACCAGGAGGTTCGAGACCATGGCCGCCTTGCGTTCGTCGTCCAGCTCGATGATGGACTTCGAGCTGAGTTCGACCAGGGCGCGTTCGACCATGCCGACGGCGCCCTCGACGATCAGCTGGCGGGCCGCGACCACGGCGCTGGCCTGCTGGCGCTGCAGCATGGCCCCGGCGATCTCCGAGGCGTACGCGAGGTGGCTCAGCCGCGCCTCGACGACCTCGACGCCGGCCCGGGTCAGGCGCTCGTGCAGTTCCTTCTCGAGACGGTGGTTGATCTCTTCGGTCGTGCCGCGCAGGGTCAGCTCGTTCTCGCCGCCGTCGTAGGGGTAGACGCTGGCGAGGTGGCGCAGCGCGGCTTCGCTCTGCGTGTGGACGTAGTCCTCGTAGTGGTCGACTTCGAACAGGGCGCCGGTCGTGTCGACCACCCGCCAGACGATCACCGCGGCGATCTCGATCGGGTTGCCCGTGAGGTCGTTGACCTTGATCCGCTCGCCGTTGAGGTTGCGGGCGCGCAGCGAGATCTTGATCTTCGTGTAGAAGGGGTTGGCCCAGCAGAAACCGTTCTGCTTCACCGTGCCGCGGTAGTCGCCGAACAGCAGCACCACGGCGGCCTCGTTCGGGTTCACCACGAACAGCCCCGCCAGCAGGAAGAAGTCCACGATCATGCCGGCGATCGACGTGACCAGCATCCAGACCGACTTGTTGGCGATGGCGTGGACCAGCAGCCAGATCGTCCCGCCCAGCAGCAGCAGCAGCAAGGGCAGCAAGACCAGGCCCGAAGCGACCTTCATCGGCTTCTCGGTGTGCATCGGTGGCATCCTCCGCGTTGGGGCCCCGGAACGGGCCTCGGTTGAGTGATGTGGGAATGATATCACAAAGAGATCATACGCGCAACCAGTATTCCAGGTTGCACTCATCGGAGCCTTGACCGCGGAATTGCCCTCTTACGCCTGATGACCTGCGCCCTGGATGGGGATACCCGCTTGATCGGGGGGCGCGTCCCGGGCACCTCCTGTGCCCGAAACGCTTGACCTCCGGCTCCCTGCGCCCTCCTGGCGCAGGGGCCCGTAAGTCAAGCGCTCCAGGCACACGATGTGCCTGGAGCGCGTCCCCCGTCACAGAGGGTCTGTCCTGTCCTGAACGCCGCATACCGGAGCCAGGCAGGGAGCGTTATTTGCCGGGCGCCGATTCCTTCTCGGTCCAGACGGCAATGGTTTGCAAAATGGTTTGCGTCGCGAGTTCCATGTCCTTGACGCAGACCCACTCCGTGTAGCTGTGGAAGCTCTGCTCGCCCGTGAACAGGTTCGGGGTGGGCAGCCCGCGCGCCGACAGGTTCGAGCCGTCGGTGCCGCCGCGGATCGAGCCCAGCTTCGCCGTCATGCCGCAGCGGCCGATCGCCTCCATCGCGTAGTCCACGGCGCGGGGCTCCTTGGCCAGGTCGTACTTCATGTTGCGGTAGTATTCCTTGATCTGGACGTCGGCGCGGCTGCCGGGCCACTTGGCGCTGGCGGCGTCGGCGTGCTTGCGGATCAGGTCGGCCTTGGGCTTCAGCCCGGCCTGGTCGAAATCGCGGATCAGCAGGTTGACGACGACTTTGCTGGTGTTGCCTTCCATGCTGATGGGGTGGACGTAGCCCTGCTTGCCCTCGGTGGTCTCGGGCGCCAGGTCCCGCGGCAACGAGTCCAGGAACGCGCCGGCCACCTTGAGCGCCGGCACCATGCGGTCCTTGGCGTAGCCGGGGTGGATGTCGCGCCCGGTGAAGGTGACCACGGCTGCGTCGGCGCAGAACGTCTCGTTCTCGATCTCGCCGCGCTTGCCGCCGTCCATCGTGTAGGCCACCGCGGCGCCGAACTTCGCGACGTCGAAGTGCAGGACGCCCTTGCCGATCTCCTCGTCGGGCGTGAAGGCGACCTTCACGGGGCCGTGCCGGAAGCCGGGGTTCTCCACGAGGCGCGTCAGGGCTTCCATGATCTCGGCGATGCCGGCCTTGTCGTCGGCGCCGAGCAGCGTCGTGCCGTCGCCGGTGATGATCGTCTCGCCGACGCACTCCGCGAGGTAGGGGTTCTCCCTGGCCGGGATCACGATGCCGTTCTTCGGCAGGGCGATGTCGCCGCCGGGGTAGTTCTCGTGGAAGACGGGCTGGACGTCCTTGCCCGAGACCTCGGGGTAGGTGTCCATGTGGCTGATGAAGGCGATCGCCGGCACCTTGGCGGCCGCGGCGTCGCTCGCCGGCAACGAGGCGGTGACGTAGCCGTGCTCGTCCCGGGCGGCATCCTGCAGCCCGAGCGCCTTCAGCTCATCCACCAGGCGGGCGGCGAGCACCAGCTGGCCCGGCGAGGAGGGGTACGTTTCCGAGCCTTCCTTGGCCTGCGTGTCCATCTTCGCGTAAGCGACGAAACGCTCGACGAGCGTGGGAAACATCGAACCTGGCTTGCGTTCCAACATGCAGGGATCTCCTTGATGGGCGTCGTCCGGGTGGCGGGGGGGAACCGGGATCTTGCCAGCGGATAAAGTAGGCCCCCCGCGGGGGGGGGGCAAGGACCTTCAGAGAGCCACGATATTGTGGATATCCGCCTGATCGCCTCCGAAGGCGACGCCGATCTCCCTCAACAGCGGGAACGGCGGGTCCCCGCCGGCGAAGATGAAGACGAAATCGTTGGGCAGGATCGCGGGCCCGGTCGCCGTGTCCAGGGAAACGGTGTCGGCCTGGATCGCGGTCAGCTGCGTGTCGCCCGCGAAACGCACGGCGCCGGAGGCGATCAGGGCGTCGATCTTGTCCGCGTTGCGCTTCTTGATGCGCAGCAGGCGGGGCTTGCGGTAGGAGAGCGTCACCTCGATGTCGCGCTGGCTGGCCATGGCGACGGCCGCCTCGACCGCGCTGTCCCCGCCGCCGACGACCAGGACCCGGTTCCCCTTGTACAGCGAGGCGTCGATGAGGCGGTAGGCCACCTTGGCGGTGTCCTCGCCGGGGACGCCCAGCTTGCGGGGCGTCCCGCACCGGCCCAGGGCGAGCACCACGTGCCGGGCGCGATGCTCTCCGGCGGTCGTGTGCACGACGAGGTCGCCGGGCGCGCCCGTGACGTTCAACAGGCGCTCGTCGGTGTGGATCTTCAGGTCGTGCTCGGCGTGCAGGCGCAGCCAGATGCCCAGCAGGTCCTCCTTGCTGTACTCCTTCTGGTTCAGCGTGCCGAACAGGGGGATCTCGACCGGCTGGACCAGCACCAGCTTGCGCCGGGGGTACTGCAGGATGGTGCCGCCCGGCGCCTGCTGGTCCAGCACCAGGCAGCGCAGGCCCAGCTTGCGCGCGGTCAGCGCGGCGCTCAGACCGCCGGGTCCCGCCCCGACGACGATGGCGTCCCAGCGCTGGTCTCCGGCGGGGAAGGGGCCGCGGGCGGCGATCGACTCCATCGCGCGTCGTCCCTGGTCCACGGCGTTGCTGACCAGCGCGAAGCCGCCCAGCTCGCCGGCGACGAAGATCCCCGGCCGGCTGGTCTCGAGCTCGGGGCTCAGCACCGGGATGTCGTCGCGGGTCGTGATGTCGCCCAGGCCCACCCTGAGGGCGCCGACGGGGCAGGCCTCGGCGCAGCGGCCGTGGCCGATGCACCGGGCGCCGTTGGTGATCACCGCCTTGCCGCCGACGATGCCCAGCACGTCGCCTTCCGGGCAGGCCGCGATGCAGGAGCCGCAGCCGATGCAGGCGTTGGCGTCGATCAGCGGGTACTGGCCGACGGGCCGGTTCATGCCCAGCGCCACGGTCTCGTCGCGGCGGGCGGCGTCCTGGCGCCTGGCGGCGCGGAAGCGCAGGAAGTAGGGCACGAACAGCCCGGCGCCCAGCAGCAGGGCGCAACCCCAGATCAGCAGTGATTCCATGGTCCCCCCGCGAATCCTCAGAACCGCAGCGTGAGATCGGCCCGCAGGCGGTCGCCCCGGATGTCGTCGCCGCCGTCGCGCTCGTATTCCAGGCCCGCCAGCCACGACCGGCCCAGGACCCGGCGCGCGCCGACCCTGGACCAGTGGGAGCGGCGGCCGCCGATGCCGACAATGTCGTAGTTGTAGAGCCCGGCCGCGACCTGCAGGTCCAGGCCGGCGCGCAGGGGCTGGTCCAGCCGCAGCGACGGCGTCAGGCCGGAGACCCGCGGGCCGTCGAAGCCGCGCAGGTCCAGCGAAAGGTGGCTGCCGGGTCCCGACAGGCCGGCGCGCCCGACGGTCGAGCCCCAGCTCCAGGTGTCGCCGTCGCGGCCGGCGCCGCCGCGCACGCCGCCGTCGGCGGCCAGCGACCAGCCGCTGCCGTCCGACCAGCGCGTCCGCAGCCGCAGGCCCGACCGCTCGGCGTCGCGGAAGAGGCTGTCGGGCAGGGAGCGGGTCGCCCAGGTGCGGTAGAGCTCGCGGCGGTCGTGGCTGAGCGAGGCGCTCCAGCGCGGCGCGAGTCGTGCGGACACGGTGGTGACCGTGTTGCTCAGGGCGAAGCGCCGGCCCGTCGCCGCGTACCGCCAGTCCCGGTTGACTTCGAGTTCGGCGCTGTGGTGCAGGCGCAGGGGGCCGTCGCGCCCGAGGTCGCCGTCCAGCAGGAGGTACTCGCGGCTGGGCGCGCCGCCTTCGTATTCGCCGACCGCCGCCAGCACGAGGTCCCAGGCACGGTCGACGCCGTCCGCGTCGGACCAGGCCAGGAAGCCGCCCGCCTTGCGCTGGTCGCCGCTCGGCTCGCTCGTGCGCGGGTCGGGCGCGAATCCCGCGAAGGCGCCCAGCCGCAACCCGTCGGCCAGGCGGCCGCTGGCCAGGAGTCCGTCGATCTGGCCGAAACCGCTGACGGCCCGGCTCGTGATCCGGCCCAGGCTGTAGTGCCAGCGGTCGGCCGGGCGTTCGCGCGAGAGGGTGACGAGGTAGACGCGGTTGCGCCACTCGTTCTCGGCCGGGGAGGAGAAGCCGGCGGCGCGGCGGTTCTGGCGCAGGGTGCCGCGCACCTGCAGCTCGTGGCCGCCCGCGAAGGGCTCGCGGGAGCGCAGGTCGAAGCGCAGCGACGGCTGGGTCAGGTCGAGGTCCGCTTCGCTGCGGTCGTTGCTGTGGAGCCACTGCAGGGCGAGCCGGCCCCGCAGGAAGAAGGGGCGGTCCCGCTCGGCGGGCCTCGCGCGGACGGGGCCGGTCGCCGTCGCGGACGCCGGGGCGGTCGCCGGGACGGCGGCGCTGTCGGCGGATGCGGGGGCGGGACCCTGCTGGATCACGACCGCCGCATCGCCCGGATGGACGTCCGCGGCGTCGCCCGTGATCCGGCACGAGGCCGAATGTTCGGCCAGGTGCTCGAGCGTGACCTCGGTGACCGGCGCGTCGCGGCGCAGGATCCGCAGCACGTCGCCGCTGCGCAGGCCGTCGGCGCGGCCGGCGTCCAGGTAGACCTGCTCGGCGGACACGTAGCTGACCTTGGCGCGCGGCGGTTCCGCGGCGACCGGCGGATCGCCGGCGCGCGCCGCCGCGGCGGCCAACAGGCACGCCAGGACGCCGGCAAGGAATCCGCGGCGGCTCGTGATGCTCATTCGTCTCCTCGCGGGTGGCACTGGAAGCAGGCGGCGCTCTGGTAGACGTAGCCGTTCTCGCCCTGGTGCTGCTGGTCCGTCTCCGTGCGGTTGTGCTCGTGGCAGAAGATGCACTCGAACACGGCGTAGTTCGTGGGCGTCACGTGGCAGTCGACGCAAGCGTTCCACTCGTTGCGGTGCCGGCCCGAGTAGATCGGGAACAGCGTGTCGTGATTCCAGTTCGCCGGCTGCCAGACGGAGGTCGTGTGGCAGGAGGCGCATTGGGTGTTGAATCCGGCGGCGACGTGGCCGGGCTCGGTGGCCGCCTCGTAGTCGGGCCGGTGGCAGGCGTAGCAGTCGGCCGGCGTGCCGGAGTAGCCCGAGGCGTGGCAGGAGATGCAGGTCGTCGTCGTGTGGGCGCCGGTCAGCGGGAAGCCCGAGACCGTGTGGTCGAAATCCGCGCCCTCCCAGGACGCGTCGCTGTGGCACAGCCGGCAGTCGGTGCTGTAGCCGGCGGCCACGTGGTCGGGGTCGTTGGTCCCCTCGTAGTCGGGCCGGTGGCAGGCGTAGCAGTCGGTCGGCGTGCCCGTGTAGCCGGTGGCGTGGCAGGAGGCGCAGGACACCGAGACGTGGGCGCCGGTCAGGGCGAAGCCCGACGTGGCGTGGTCGAAGTCGGCGCCGTCCCAGGAGACGTCGCTGTGGCACTGCCGGCAGTCGGTGCTGAAGCCGGCGGCGACGTGGCCGGGGTCGTCGGTGCCCTCGTAGTCGGGCCGGTGGCAGGCGTAGCAGTCGGTCGGGGTGCCGGTGTAGCCCGAGGCGTGGCAGGCGACGCAGGTCGTCGTCGTGTGGGCGCCGGTCAGCGGGAAGCCCGAGGAGGCGTGGTCGAAGTCGGCGTCGTCCCACGAGACGTCGTTGTGGCACGCCCGGCAGTCGGTGCTGAAGCCGGCGGCGACGTGGCCGGGATCGGTGGTCCCCTCGTAGTCGGGCCGGTGGCAGCCGTAGCAGTCGGTCGGCGTGCCCGCGTAGCCGGTGGCGTGGCAGGAGGCGCAGGTCGCCGCGGCGTGGGCGCCGGTCAAGGGGAAGGCCGGCGAATGGATGAAGGAACCGGAACCCCAACCGGACGCCGTCATCCCGTGGCAGCTGACGCAGTCCGTGCTGAAGCCGTTCGCGGCATGGTCGGGGTCGCGCGTCGCCTCGTAGTCGGCGTCGTGGCAGCTGAGGCAGTCGGCGGGGATCGTGGTGTGTTCCTCGCCGGGCGATCCCTGGTGGCAGGCGTCGCAGTCCAACATGGCATGGGCGCCGAGCAGGGGGAAACCCGTCGCGGGGTGGGCGGCGCGGCTCGCGTCGCGGACGTCCCAGCCGGACGTGTCGTGGCAGTCGTCGCAGCGGGCGCCGAAGCGGCGGCGGTGGACGTCCAGGTGGCAGTCGGCGCAGGCCGAGGCGACCCGGCGGAACCGCAGGTCCTGGTGGCAGCCGGAGCAGGCGGCCTGGGCGTGGCGGCCGGTCAGGACGTAGCCGGTCGTCGCGTGGTCGAAGGACGGCGACGGCCAGGGCACGGTCCACGACGACGCGTCGTGGCAGACCTCGCAGCGCACGTCGAGATCCCCGTGCGGGCTGAGGTCCGGGGTCTGGGCCGCGACCCGCACCGCGAAGAGCGCGAGGATCGACAACGGCAGCAGCCAGCGTCGCATCATGGCCGGTCTCCCTTGTTCCGGGTGTCGAGGAATCCCGTCGTGTGGCAGGCCTCGCAGCGCTTCTCCACGGGCCGGTACCTGACCGCGAGGTCGTCGCCCGCGCCCTCGCGGGGGTGGCAGGCCTGGCAGGCCACGTTCAGGTGGCCGCCCGACAGCGGGAAGGTCGTGTCGCGATCGTGATCGAAGCGCACCGCCCGCCACCCGGCGACGGTGGCGTGGCAGCGTTCGCAATCGGTGACGGGCGGTGTCGTCGTCGCGGCGAACTGGCCGCGGTGCGGGTCCTTGTGGCAGGCCTCGCAGCGCTCCGGCGTGGGGCGGAAGCGCAGGCTGTCCGCCGCGGAACGCGCGCCCGGCGGGGCGTGGCAGGCCCGGCACGCGGTCGCCGCGTGCTTGCCCACGAGGGGGAAGCGGGTGCGGCCGTGATCGTAGGCCACGGTCCGCCACGACGAGGCGTCGTGGCAGAGCCGGCAGCCGGTCTCGGCCTTGTCGGCGGTGCTCGTGCCGGCATGGGGGTCGCGGTGGCAATCCGTGCACGCCGCCGCCGGTCGCTGCAGGGTTGTCGGCGCCCCCTTGCGCGGCGGCGCGTGGCAGGCGCTGCAGGCCACCGCGAGGTGGGCGCCCTCGAGGTCGAAGTCCGTGGAGTCGTGGCGGGCGACCGTGAACGACGACGGGGCGAACCGGTCCACGGTGTGGCAACGGCTGCAGGCGTCGAAGGTGCGGCCGTCGGCGGCCGCGGGGTGGCGCTCGCGGTGGCAGCCGTCGCAGCGGGCGTAGACCAGGGAGTTGCGGGGAGCGTCCGCGCGGTGGCAGGCGTCGCATTTCAGGGCGGCGTGCCGGCCCCGCAGCGGGTAGCGGGTGCGGTCGTGGTCGAAGGCGCCGCCGGCGACGCGCCGCCAGCTGGTGGCGTCGTGGCAGCGCGCGCAGCCGTCGCCGAGCGAACCCGCGTGGGGGTCCTTGTGGCAGTCCGCGCAGCCGTCGTGCGAGACGGGGCGGTAGCGGTTCCAGGAATCGGCGGCACCCTCGATGGTCTCGGTCGAGACCGGATGGCAGCGGTCGCAGGCCGCATCGCGATGCTTCCCCTCGAGCTTGAAGTCGGTCTTGGCGTGGTCGAAGCCGGCGGCCGGCTTCCAGGCGTCCTTCCCGTGGCAGTCCGTGCAGGCGCGTTCGAACTGGCCCCGGTGTTCGTCACGGTGGCAGTCCAGGCAGGCCGTGCCCAAGCCGAGGTAGGTGCGGCCGGGGTTCTTGCCGCGGTCGCGGACCAGCGAGAGGTCCTGCATCAGATCGGCCCGATGGCACTGGCGGCATTCCAGCTTGCGGTGGGCGCCTTCGAGGGGCCAGCCCGCCGTTGCGTGGTCGAAGGCCTTGGGGCCGGCCGGCCAGTGCACCAGGTCGAAGTCGCGGCCCTGGTGTTCGACATGGCAGGTCGCGCACTGTTCGTGGCCGGCGGCGGCGTGCAGGCCGCGCCCCGCGGCCACCCGCGTGGCGATCTCCTGATGGCAGGCCAAGCACTTCGGGCCGACCGTCTGGTCGCCCAACTCGTGGCAGGTCGTGCACTGGCGGACGCCCTCGAATTTTTCGTGGACCCGGCTGAGCTTACCGGGCGACAGCTGGGCCGCGGCCAGGGTCGGCAGACCGATAATTAGGACAAAATTGATCGCAATATGAGACACGTGCCTCAAAACACCCACCGGTATCCCAGGGCCACGGTCACGCCCACGTGGATCACCATGATGATCAACATGAGGAATGCGAAGGGTTTGTGGATGACGTGCCAATAGTGGAACAACTCCCGGATGCGGTTGTGGAACAGGATCCGCCTCCCGAGCAAGACCCGCGCCTTGGCGTCGCCCAGGACGGCCGGCGAGGCGCCGGCGGGCAAATGACTCCGCAACCGCATGCCCAGCAACATGTTGTTCAAGGGGAGGCGCCAGAGGCTGCCCCCGGCGGTCGTGACGGCTTCCAGATTCGTCATGATCCGCTGGTCCAGCCCGTGCTGCTCGCGCAGTCGCTGGTCGGTGTCTGCGAGCTGGGCTTGGATCTGCTCGAGGGTCATGGCCTCGCCCAGCACGTTGCGCGGCAGCTGGAGGTAGAGGTAGCGGCCGAAGACGCCGCTGAACGCCACCGCCATCATCGACCAGTAGCTCACCGCGACCAGGCCCTGGACCTTGAACGAGGTGTGCAGGGTCACCAGCAGCGGGCCCGAGACGCCCAGGAAGATGTGGGCGTCCAGCCAGCGGCCGATGTGCCCCAGACCGGCGAGTCGATGCCAGCGCTTGCGCAGGGAATAGAGCAGCAGCAGCAGGATCTGCAGGCTGCCGACGATGCCCAGGCCGTGGCCCACCGCGCCGGCCGGGCGCAGGCTGCGGAAGTCCGGGTGGTGCGGGCGCTGCTCCAGCGGCAGGCTGTAGTAGTCGATCCCGGCCACGAACAGCCAGGTGAGCGCGGCGGCGAGCAGCAGGTAGCTGATCCGCAGGACGATCCGGAATGCACGCGCGTGCGCGACGGCCATGTGGTCTCCCCCGGGTGGTTCTTCGAAGCGGGACGATTCTAGTCGCTCCCGCTCCCGATTCAACAACGATGTTCCGGTGCTTGTGGTTGTCCCGGAGCGGCGGAGGTGATAGTTTTCCCCACATGTCCGGCGCCCCCGCGGAGCGATCCCGGGGCCCCCTTTTTTCGCGTGTGATGACGGAGGTGTCCATGGACGTCAGCGGCAAGGCCAAGAGCCTCCCCGAGAACGCCTACCGCAAGCTCAAGCCCGGCGAGGAATTCGTTCCCGTCGTGCCGGCCGGCCGGATCGTGCCCGAACTGACCCCCTACTCCCTGACCTGGGGTCTGCTGTTCGCGGTGATCTTCTCGGCGGCGGCCGCCTACCTGGGCCTGAAGATCGGCCAGGTGTTCGAAGCGGCCATCCCCATCACCATCCTGGCGATCGGCCTGAGCGCGAAGCGCAAGGACGCCCTGCAGCAGAACGTGATGATCCAGTCCATCGGCTCCGCCTCGGGCGTGGTCGTGGCCGGCGCCATCTTCACGCTGCCCGGCATCTACATCTTGAACCTGTCGGACAAGACGAACTTCCTGCAGATGTGCCTGGCGTCGCTGCTGGGCGGCTTCCTGGGCATCCTGTTCCTGATCCCGTTCCGCCGCTTCTTCGTCAAGGAGATGCACGGCGAGTTCCCGTTCCCCGAGGCCACCGCCAGCACCGAGGTGCTGATGGCGGGCGAGGCCGGCGGCGGCCAGGCCGGCGTGCTGGTCAAGAGCGGCCTGCTGGCCGGCGGCTTCCAGCTGTTCTCGCAGACGTGCGGCCTGTGGCGCGAGACCTTCGGCACGCCCGCCTTCGCGTGGGGCGAGTCGCTCTCCAGGAAGGTCCGCCTGGAGTTCCACATGATGACCGAGGCCGCGATCATCGGCCTGGGCTACATCATCGGCCTGCGCTACGCCCTGATCATCGCCTGCGGCTCGTTCCTGTCGTGGTGGGTCATGACCCCGATGATCGGCATCCTGGGCAAGGGCGTCACGGTCGCCGGCACGCTGTACCGCCTGGAGGCCCTCGACGGCCTGGACACGCTCATGATCTTCCGCAACTTCGTGCGGCCGGTGGGCATCGGCGCGATCGCGATGAGCGGCCTGATCGGCGTGTGGAAGAGCCGCAGCATCATCCTGGGCGCCTTCAAGCTGGCGGCCGGCGGCGCCGCGGCCAAGTCCGCGGCCGGCGGCGCCGTCGAGCGCACGCAGCGCGATCTGCCGATGAACATCGTGACCTCGGGCCTGATCATGACCCTGCTGGCGGTGTTCTGCTTCTTCTGGTTCATGGTGCCCGGCGTGGGCGTGGGCCAGGCCCTGGCCGGCCTGGCGGTCGTGGCCGGCATCTCGTTCCTGTTCACGACGGTCGCCGCGCGCGCCATCGCCATCGTGGGCACCAACCCGGTGTCCGGCATGACCCTGATGACCCTGATCATCAGCTCGGTGGTCCTGAAGGCCGTGGGCCTGCAGGGCCAGGAGGGCATCGTGGCGGCGCTGCTGATCGGCGGCGTGGTCTGCACGGCGCTCTCGATGAGCGGCGGCTTCGTCAGCGACCTGAAGATCGGCTACTGGCTGGGCACGACGCCCTCCACCCAGGAGAAATGGAAGTTCCTGGGCACGGTCGTGGCGGCCGTCTCGGTGACCGCGGTGATCATGATCCTGAACACCAGCTACGGCTTCTCCGGCGAGGGCGCCCTGCCCGCGCCCCAGGCCAACGCGATGGTGGCCGTGATCGAGCCCCTGATGACCGGCCAACCGGCCCCGTGGCTGCTGTACATGGCCGGCATCTTCATGGCGCTGATCCTGCAGTGGACGGGCCTGCCGGCGCTCGCCTTCGCCCTGGGCATGTACCTGCCCCTGGAGGTCAACACGCCGGTGCTGGCCGGCGGCCTGATCGCCTACTGGGTCGGCAAGGGCGGCAGCGAGAAGACGCAGACCGCGCGCAAGGACCGCGGCACGCTCATCGCGAGCGGGTTCGTGGCCGGCGGCGCCATCATGGGCGTCATCGCCTCGATCATCAAGTTCACGGGGATCCAGACGACCGGCGACGCCGAGTGGAGCGTGGACCGCGTCCTGGGCACGAACGGGTGGCTCGAGAAACCCGAGTCGGCGGTGCTGACGCTGGTGATGTTCTGCGGTTTGGGCTATTACCTGTACCGCAGCTCGCGGTCGGCCGCCAAGGACTGACCGGGGCCGATGCTGGCCGAACGGTGACGGGGCGGCCGCAGGGCCGCCCCCTTCCATCAGGGAGACGGCGATGAAGGCAACGACGAATCCGCGATCCTGTCTGGCGGCGGTGGCCCTGCTGGTCCTGTCGGGTCTGCTGGCCGGCTGCGGCGGCAAGGGGCCGCAGACGTTGGCGACCCTCGCCTTCGACGGCCCGGCGGGCCTGCTCGAACTGGACCCCGACGCGGTCCTCGAGGACGGCCCCGACGGCGGCGTGCTGCGGATCGACACCCAGCAGCCGCGCCTGCTGGTCAACCTCTGCGAGATGGAGGGACCGCGCGGCGACGTCGAGACGATCGCCGTCGACGCCCGCCTGCGCGGCGAGCTGCTCAAGAACGACATCTTCCTGGATCTCTGGGTCTTCCCCCGCGACGGCGAACCGCGCCTGGTGCGCACCCACCTGCCCTCCATCACCCGGACCATCCCCTGGACCGACGTCGCGGTGCGGGTGCCGCTGAAGGCCGCAGAGAAGCCCGGGAAGCTGCGCGTCTCGATCTACTCCGACGGTCCCGGCCGCTTCTGGGTGGACGACGTCGTCGTCCGCGCCGGCCGCGCGGCGGACCTCGCCGGCGGCCGCTGAGGTGAACCGCGTCTGGATCACCCGCCGCGGCGGTCCCGGCACGCTGGCCCTGCGGGAGGAGCCCGATCCCGCGCCGCGGCCCGGCGAGGTGCGCCTGCGCGTCGACGCCGCCGGCGTCAACTTCGCGGACGTGATGATCCGCATCGGCCTGTACCCCGGCGCGCCGCGCCTGCCCATGGTCCCCGGCTACGAGGTCGCGGGCGTCGTCGACGCGCTGGGCGAAGGGGCGCCGGCGGATCTCGCCGGACGCCGCGCCTTGGCCTTCTGCAACTTCGGCGGCTACGCCGACGTCGTCTGCGTGCCGGCCGGCGCCGTCTTCCCCCTGCCCGACACCGTGAGCACGGCCGAGGCCGCCGCGTTGCCGGTGAACTTCCTGACCGCCTGGCAGATGCTCGAGGTCATGGCCCCGGCGGACCCCGGCGGCACGGTGCTGGTGCACGGCGCCGCCGGCGGGGTGGGCACGGCGGCGACGCAGCTGGCGCGTCGCCGCGGCGCCCGCGTGCTGGGCAGCGCGTCGCCGTCGAAGCACGACTGGCTGCGGGAGCGCGGCGTGGATTATTGCCTGGACTCGCGTCGGCGCGGCTTCGCCGCGGAGGTGCGCGACGCGACGGGCGGGCGCGGCGTCGATGTGGTGCTCGAACCGCGCCACGGCCGCTGGATCCGCGAGAGCTACGCGTGCCTGGCGCCCACCGGCCGCCTGGTGCTGTTCGGCTTCGCCGACGCGGCGACGCTCGGCGGCTCGCGCCTGGCGCCGCTGCGCACGCTGGCCGGGGTGCCGTGGCTGCTGATGAACCCGCTGCGTCTGGTGGACGACAACCGGGGCGTCATGGGCGTGAACCTGGGCCGCCTGTGGGACGACCAGGCCCGCGTCGCCGGCTGGATGCGGCAGATCCTCGTGCTGGCGGCGGCGGGCGAGGTGCGGCCGGTGCTCGACCGCGCCTACCGTTTCCGCGACGCCGACCGCGCCCATCTCGCGCTGCAGCAGCGGCGCAACCGAGGCAAGATCCTGCTGGTCAGCGATGCCGCCGCCGCGCGCGGCGACCTCGGCTGTCCGGTGGGCGACCAGGAGGGACCCCGATCATGAGACTTCCGTCGCAAACGATCCTGAGCGCCGCCGTCCTCGCGGCCTTCGCCGTCCTCGCGGGCGGCGCCGTCGCGGCCGCCGACGTCGAGGCGACCCCGGCGCAGCGGGCCGCCGACGTCGAGGCGACGCTCGCCCAGGCCAAGGAGCTCGGCGCCGACAAGCGCTGTCCCGACGACTACCGCGCCGCCGAGGCCGCGAACGATGCGGCGGTCGGTTGCGTCGCCGGCGGCGGCGACTGCGACGGCACCCTGGCCGCCGCCGAACTGGCGGCGGCGCGCGCGCTCGGACGCATCCGCTTCATCGAGGACCTGCGGTCGGCGCGGCACGACTGGCAGGAGGCGGCCGTGCGCTTCGACCGTCTCGTCGGGCGCGTCGCCACCGTCGCCGGTCTGGCGATCGATCCGGCGCTGGTGGGCGAGGCGGCAGGACGTCGCGTGCTCGCGGATCTCGATCGGGAGATGACGGCGCTGCGCGTCCGCGCGGATTCGCTGGAGGCGGTCAACCGCGGTTACGGGGCCTGGGTCGAGGGTGGCCGCACCGCCCAGGACTCGACCATCGCCGAGCTGAGGCGCGAGCTGACCGCGGCGCGTCACGCCCTCTGGGAGTCGCAGCTGCGGGCGGGCGTGGCCGAGGCCGACCTCTCCGCCGTCGCCTCGCGGGAGACCCTCGTGCAGGACCGGGAAGCGGAGGCGCGCAGCCTCGGTCAGCTGTTCACGCCGCAGGAGGGGCTGGTCTGGCTGACGCCCGACGGCGACGTGCGGGTGCGCCTGACGGGCCTGAAGTTCGCCTCGGGCAACGCCTGGTTGAACCCGAAGTACGACCCGCTGCTGGACAAGGCCGCCGAGGCGATCCGCCGCTTCCCCGATCTGGCTCCCGTCGTGGAGGGCCACACCGACGACACCGGCCCCCGCGCCGCCAACCAGAAGCTCTCGCTCGCCCGCGCGCAGGCCGTGGCGGCGGCGCTGGCCAAGCGGCTGGACGTTCCGGCGGCGTCCCTGTCGGCGCTGGGCATGGGGCCGGATCAGCCGGTCGCCCCGAACGCGACCGAGGAAGGCAAGGCGCTCAACCGTCGCATCGAACTGGTGCTGAAGGCGGCGCGCGACGGGAGCTGAACCGGCTCAGCGCCGGCCGGCCGGCTGCGGCGCCGCCGTCGCCGGCGCGGCCGTCGCCGGTGAACCGGGCAGTGGATTCTCCTTGAGGATGGCAGACACGGCCCGGAAGTCCTCGGTCCGCGCCACCCGGAGGATCTCGAACATCACCATCTCGGCGGTCATCACCTGGGCGCCGACGTCGCGCAGGTAGGCCAGCCCGAGGTTGCGGCTGCTGACCTGGCGCGACGAGACGGCGTCGGCCGTCACCGCCACCTGGTAGCCCGCCTCGAGCAGGTCCCGCGCCGTCTGGTAGACGCACACGTGGGCCTCGATCCCGCACAGCACGATCTGGTCGCGGTGCAGGCTCTTGAGCCGGCTGTTGAAGTTGTGGTCGGCGGCGCACGAGAAGCTGATCTTCTCGATGGGCTCGTAGCGGCGCGGCAGCGAGGCCAGCTCCACGACGGTTCCGCCCAGGCCTTGCGGGTAGTGCTCCGTCACCAGGACCGGGACGTCCAGCTCGTCGCAGAAGCGGATCAGGCGCGAGCAGTTGGCCAGCACCGTCGGCATCTCGTGGATCAGCGGTCGGAACGACTCCTGGACGTCGACGACGACCAGGGCGGTGCGGTTCTTCTCCAGGCGCTGCGGCGGCTTGGCCATCGGGTGTCCTTTCGCGACGCCGGTGCGGGGGCCTCACTCGCCGCGCGGCGGCGGCGCGTAGTCGGCGCAGGGGTCCACGACCTCGGCGTAGGGGCTGTTCCAGCTCGTGTCGAACCAGCGCGCCATGTCACCGGCGACCGGGCCGCCGGCGATGAAGAAGCTCAGGTTGCGCGACTCGTGGAAGTAGTCGCGCCCCCAGTTGGCGGTGCCCAGCCAGGCCTCGTCGTCGTCCTTGACCAGGTACTTCGGGTGCTCCACCCGCGCGAACGGGATGGCGCCCCCCGACCACGGCGGGATGTTCGTGAAGCGCACCTCGACGTTGTCCAGGACGGCCAAACTCTTGATGTGCGGCAGCGCGGCGGCGCGCTTGGCCCAGTTCGAGAGGATGACCTTCACCTGCACGCCGCGCGCCGCGGCGCGGCGCAGGGCGGCGTCCAGGGTCGCGTAGTAGGTCCCGTCGCGCTCGGCGACGCCGTAGCTCAGCAGGTGCAGGCGCACCTCGCGCGCGGCGCGGTCGATCAGGTCGACCAGCAGCGGTTCGTCGTGCGGCACCCCCGGCGGCAGCGCCTGCGGCGGGCTGGCCGCGAAGCGGACGGTCGCGACCGCGCCGCCGTCCGCCGCCAATGCCCAGGGGCCGGCCGCCGCGACGTCCGTCGGCGGCGTCCCGCCGCCGGCCAGGGCCCAGTCGTGAGCGAAGACGGCCCCGACGGCCGTCGCGACCGCGGCCGATTCGAAGCGGGCCCCCAGCTCGTGGATGTGTTCGAGGGCGCGGTAGTCCCAGTTCTGGCTGCCGACGAAGCAGGCGCGGTCGTCCACGACGAAGAACTTCGCGTGCTGCACGCCGCCCCAGAGACGGCGCGCGTCGAGCAGGCGCACCTCGGCCCCCGGCAGCCCGCCGATGGCGTCGATCCACTCGGGGTAGGTCTTGTGGAAGCCCCGGTCGGCGAGCAGGCGCACGCGCACGCCGCGCGCGGCCGCCGCGGACACCGCCGCCAGGACGACGTCCAACGCGTCGTCCCGCGCGGGGTCGGCGCTGACGTAGAAGACCTCGATGTCCAGGGTGCTGCGCGCCGAGGCGATCATCTCCGGCCAGACGTCGCGGGCCTCGGGCAGGTCCGGCTGGTCCAGGACCGTTTCGACGGGCACGCTCTCGACCAGCTGCATGGTTCCCTGCGCCGCGGCCGTGGCGATCGGCAGGGACAAGGCGACCGGCAGGGACATGGCGAACAACAGCGTCGCGGCGAGGGGCGTTCTCACGATGAGGCTCCATCCTGGCTGGGGCGGCTCCAAGGTAGCACGATCCCGCGCACCCCGCGAGGGGGAGATCGCCCTGCGGAACCCGGCGGTCCCGCCGCCGAAGCCAGCAAGAACCGCACCTGAGCGCGTCGGGTTCGCCGCGGTCGGCCTCGTCCGTTCACGGAATTCACATTTGACGCGAGTCTCGAGTTGGATTAACCATGCGGCGTCGCCCCGCCTCAGGCGCGACGGCTCTGGACAAGGAGGGAGAACATGAGCCTCGAAATCCGTTACCTGAAGTCCCGCCCGGTCTGCAAGGTGACGTTCCGCCTGCCCGCCGAGGCCGCACCCGACGCCGAGTCCGTGCACCTGGTCGGCGAGTTCAACGACTGGAGCACCACGGACTGCCCGATGACGCGCCTGAAGGACGGCGCCTTCAAGGTCGCCCTGGACCTTGACACCGGCCGTTCGTACCGCTTCCGCTACCTCATCGACGGCAAGACCTGGGAGAACGACTGGGAGGCCCACCGCTACGAGCCGGCCCCGGTCGGCGACGTCGAGAACTCGGTCGTCGAGGTCTGACCGCCCCCGCGGCGGGCGCCCGCAGGCACGAAGCCCCCGTCCCGGAAGGGACGGGGGCTTCGTCGTTACGACCACGGGTGCGGGTCAGCGCAGGGACGCCAGGACGGACTCGTAGTCCGGCTCCTCGGTGGTCTCGGGGCAGAGCTGGCTGTGGACGACCTTGCCGGCGGCGTCGATCACCAGAACCGAGCGGGCCAGCAGGCCGGCCAGGGGACCGTCGGCGATGCGCACGCCGTAGGCGCGGCCGAACCCGCCGTGCCGGAAGTCGGACGCCGGGACGACGGCGTCGAGCCCCTCGGCCCCGCAGAAGCGCTTGTGGGCGAACGGCAGGTCCATCGAGGCGCACAGCACCACGGTGTCGTCGAGCTTGCCGGCCTCGACGTTGAAGCGGCGGACGCTGGCGGCGCAGACGTCGGTGTCGATGCTCGGGAAGACGTTCAGGACGATGCGCTTGCCGCGCAGGTCGTCGAGGGTGACCTCCGAGAGGTCGGTCTTGGTGAGCGTGAAGGACGGGGCGTTCGCGCCGACGGCTGGCAGCGCGCCGACGGTGTGGAAGGGGTTGCCCTTCAGCTTGAACTCGGCCATGGCGGTTTCCTCCAAGTGGATGTTCGCGTTCATTCCGCCCCCCAATCTAGCGGCGGGCGGGCGGATCGCCACCCGGGAGGCCGGCTGGGGTCAAAAAACGGGGCGGGCCCCGTGGGACCCGCCCTCTCGTGTCGCCGTCCGTCCGGTCAGGAACCGGCGGCCGCCCCGAGCATGCGCTGCAGCTCCGCCATGCGCGTCTCGTGGTCCCGCGCGAAGCGGATCACGCCCTCGGCCAGGCTCGCGGTGTCGATCCTGGCGTCCTCGCAGACGTCGTCCAGCGCGCCGCCCACGCGCCACGCGTCGTCCCAGTCGCTGCACATGGCGTAGCGGCGGGCGAGCGGGTTGAAGTCCCAGTCGTGCATCAGGCGCCGGGCCCGGTTGGTCACGAAGGTGCTGTTCATCCGGTCGGCCCCGGTGATCGTCCGCTCGCGGTAGGCCGCGTCCTGCAGGGCGAACAGCTGCGGGCTAGGCACGGCCACGAGCTTGACGTTCACGCCGGCCTTGTCGATCTCGGGCAGGGCGAGGATGAGGTTGTGGGTCGACATCGTGCCCTGCACGAAGAAGCAGCCCTGCCGTGGCTGGCCGGGCTTGTAGTCGCGCAGGACGTAGGCGCCGCGCGCCGCCTCGACGTGCGAGGCGAGCCCCAGCGCCCGGCGGTCGAAGACCTCGATGGCGGGCCGGGTGAGGTGCAGCGCGACGATCGGGGCGTCGGTCCGCAGGGCCGCCGCCAGCAGCACCGGCACCTCGTTGTACTCGTAGGGGTGCAGGTCGACGACCTTGCCGTCGGGGAAGAGCTGCGTCACGCCGGGCGAGTACACGCCGAAGTGGGTCCGCGAGTCCTCGGCCGTCTCGGGGCCGCTGTGGCCGGCGATCCAGATCGTCTTGCCGATCTTCAGCTCGCAGTCGGCCGCGAGCTGGCTGTACAGGCGCATGGCCCCGTACTTCAGGTAGCTGAAGGCGCCGTAGGTGGAGCAGGCGGTGTAGAAGCCGTTGAACTCCTCCTCGGGCCGGTCGCTGAAGTTGACGCTGGCGGCGCCGACGCAGAGGCTCGAGTTCTGGAACTCGGTGATCTCCTGCGGCAGGACCACGCCCTCGGGGGTCGAAGTCCGTTCGTACCAGCCGTAGTTCTCCTTGTCGTCGTACTTCTCGCCGAAGCCCGCGATGTTGGTCGAGCCGGCGAGGTCCGCCGAGCAGGCCAGGAACAGGGGCCGGCCGTACTTCTCGCGGCAGGTGGCGTTGATCCAGCTGCCCCAGCGCGACAGCGCGGCGCGGTTGGGCTGCTTGTCGCCGGGCTTGGCCCACATGCCCTCGGGGTACTTCGTGTGGTCGAAGAGGATCGGGTCCCGCAGCGGGTTCTTCGCCACGGGGATCCGGAAGCTATCGAGCTCCGCGGGCACGCTGTCGCCCAGTTCCACCAGACGGTCGGCGAGGTAGGCCACGGCGGCGTCGTCGCGGCGCAGGGCGTCGAGGGCGACGTTCAGGTTCGCCGCGTACTGCTCGCGCAGCGCCGCCTTGTCCTTGGGCGCCGGCTGGCCCTGGCCGGCCCAGGCCGCGCCGTGCTTCTGCGCGAAATCGGCGCGGCACTGCCAGAACAGGTCGCTGTTGAGGGCGTGCGGCGACCCGTGGCTCTTGTTGTCGAACTTGTGGTAGCCGCGGCCCTTGCGGGTCCGGCCCCAGACCAGGCCCGGCCGCTGCCGCGGGTTGTCGCCCTCGACCATCTCCAGGATGGCGCGCGTGACGTCGGTCCAGTCGCTGCCGTCGGGCGCCTCGTGGGTGTGCCAGCCGTAGGGGGCGAACCAGTCCTGCGGCGAGCCGTGGACCACCGACGAGATCTTCTGGTCGTCGATGCCGTAGTCGTTCCAGTCCACCAGCAGGAACATGTTGTCGAGGCCCAGGCCGTAGCCGGTGTTCTTCATCTCGTGCCAGCAGCCGGCGGTCAGGCCGCCCTCGCCCTCGATGCCGAAGACCTTGACCCCTTCGGCGCCGGCGCGCTTGAGCGCCAGGGCCTCGCCGCACATCACCGGGCCGCCGTGCCCGCTCGGGCCCGTGTTGAACTTCACGAACAGGTTGTTGCCGGCCATCTCGACGTGGCCGGGCAGGCCGCCGCGGTTGCGGAACTCCAGCAGGTTCTCCCAGGTGAGCTGGCGAGCCGGCGCGCCCGGCACCAGGTACTTCGGGTCGCCGGTGCGGCGGTGCATCTCGCGCAGGGCCTCGTTGAAGACCGCCAGCGTGCCGTAGACCAGCGGCGCGGTGTGGCCGGCCACCAGGATGAACCGGTCGCCGAACCGCTTGCCTGGGTTGCGGATGTCCCAGCGCATGGCGCCGCCGAGCAGCAGGCTGACGAACATGTGGACCTTCGACCGGCTGCCCCCCGGATGGCCGCTCTGGCGGTAGTTCAGCATGAGGTCGATCTGCTGATCGATGACGTCCTTGATCAGCTCCCAGTGCTGGAAGTTCGGCTGCTGGGACTGGAAGAGATGGTCGACCTTGGACACGCTGGTCTCCTCTCGGGGCTGGTCAGGCCGCGGCGCGCGCGGGCGCCGCGGGAATGGCGGGGGTCTGTTGGAAATTTGTCAGTCGTCCGCGGCCTCCGCAAGGGATTTCGGACCCCGGCAGGTGCCGTTCAGGCGCAGGGGTGGCCCAGGTGGAAGGTCTGCAGGACGGCGGCCGCGGCGCGCGCGTCGTCCACGGCCCGGTGCAGCTCGAAGCGGCCCCCGATCCCCATCTTCTCGAGGATCGATTCGAGGGTCTGGCCGCTGGTGCCGTGGTGGTTCGCGGCCAGCCAGACGGTGGCCACGGCCCGGATGTCGAAGGCGCCGCCCGCGATGTGGGTGCGGTAGTCCAGGCCGCAGGCGTCGCACTCCCGGCGCAGCAGCGGGATGTCGTAGTAGACGCCGAAGGCGGCGATCATCGAGCGGTTGCGCGGGCCGTACCAGTCCAGGAAACGCCGGCCGACGACCGTGAAGTCGGGGCGGTCGGCGACCATCTCCGGCGTGATCGAGGTCAGGCGCGTGATGAAGGGGGTGACCGGGTACTCGCGCGGCCGGACCAGCTCGCTGAAGACGTCGAGCACCTCGAGGCTGCGGCGGTCGAGGCGGACGGCGCCGATCTCGATGATGTTGCTGCGCTCGACGGTGTTGTCGCCCTCGTCGGACTCGGGGCAGGTGGCCTCGAGGTCGATCACGACGATGTCGGCGGAATAGCGCAAGGTTCCCCCCGGGTTCCGGTGAGCGGCGGCCGCCACCGTAGCACGGCCGCGCCCGGCGCGCCAAGTCCGCGATTGACGGCGGGTGGCGAGCGATTACTGTAGACCGCATGCGGACCTACCTGCGCGTGCTGCGACTCGTGCGCCCGTACCTGCCCCAGGTCCTGGTGTCGATGACCTTCATGGCCGTCTTCTCGTTGCTGAGCGGCCTGAGCATCGTCATGCTCGCCCCCTTCCTCGACGCCCTCTTCGCCCCGGAGAACGCCACGTTCACGGTCGCGACGCCCGCGGCGCCGGCGGTCGCGCCGGCCGACTCCCTCGCCGCCGCGGCCGCCGAGGTCGGCGGGCGGGTGCGGCAGCTGCAGGAGTCCTTCTCCATGAGCGGGCTGCGCGACAGCCTGCAGGGCACGCTGAACGGCTGGCTGCTGCACGGCTCCAAGGCCGAGTCCCTGTGGCGCATCGTGGTGGTGTTCTTCTGCCTGATGCTGCTGAAGAACGTCGCCGGCTACCTGCAGGCCGTGTTCACCGACTACGTCCAGCTCAGCCTGATCCGCGACCTGCGCAACCGCCTCTACGAGCGCTTCACCGAGCTGCCGCTGGCCTTCTACCACCGGCACCGCGCCGGCGAGCTGATCAGCCGCGCCACCAACGACGTCCTGGTCGTCAACCGCAGCGTCAACGTCAGCTTCACCAACACGGCGCGCGACCCGCTGCTGGTCGTGGTGTACCTGGGCCTGGCCGTGCTGCTGAGCTGGAAGCTGACCCTGGTGGCCCTGATCCTGCTGCCGCTGAGCCTCGCGATCATCGTGCGCATCGGCAAGACGCTGCGGCGGTACAGCCGGCGCCAGCAGGAGAAGATGGCCGTGCTGACCTCGCGCCTGCAGGAGACCATCGCGGGCATCCGGGTCGTCAAGGCCTTCACCAACGAGCCGGCCGAGAACGCCCGCTTCCGGGCCGAGTCGCAGATGCTGTTCCGCGACCTGTTCAAGATCGCCCGCGCGCAGCAGATCTCCTCGCCGCTGACCGAGCAGCTCTCGGTCCTGGTCGGCCTGTTCATCCTCTGGTACGGCGGCCGGCAGGTCCTGGCCGGCGGCGAGCTGCCGCCGCAGCTGTTCATGCTCTTCCTGTTCTGCATCTTCTCGCTGGGCAAGCCGATCAAGGCGCTCAGCCAGGTCAACAACGCCGTCCAGGAGGGGATCGCCGCCGCCGAGCGCGTGTTCGCGATCCTGGACGAGCCGCAGACGGTGATCGAGAAGCCGGACGCGGCGGTGCTGGACGCGGTGCGCGGCGAGGTGGAGCTGCGCGGGGTGCGCTTCCGCTACGACACCGGCGAGGAGGTCCTGCGCGGCGTGGACCTGCACGTGAGGCCGGGGGAGGTGGTGGCCCTGGTCGGCCCCAGCGGGGCGGGCAAGTCGACGCTGATCGACCTGATCCCGCGGTTCTACGAGCCCACCGAGGGCGCCGTGCTGGTCGACGGCCGCGACGTGCGCGACGTGACGCTGGCCTCGCTGCGCGGCGCCATGGGCCTGGTGACGCAGGAAGTCATCCTGTTCAACGACACCGTGCGCAACAACATCGCCTACGGCATGGCCTCGGCGCGCCAGGAGGAGGTCGAGGCGGCGGCCCGCGCGGCCAACGCCCTGGACTTCATCCGGCAGCTGCCGCGCGGCTTCGACACCGTCATCGGCGACCGGGGGCTGAAGCTCTCCGGCGGCCAGCGCCAGCGGCTGTCGATCGCCCGCGCCATCCTGAAGAACCCGCCGATCCTGATCCTGGACGAGGCGACCAGCGCCCTGGACACCGAGAGCGAGCTGCTGGTCCAGCAGGCCATCGACCGCCTGGTCCGCAACCGCACGACCATCGTCATCGCCCACCGCCTCAGCACCATCCAGAACGCCGACCGCATCTGCGTGCTCCAGGCCGGCCGCATCGTCCAGACGGGCTCCCACGTGGAGCTCCTGGCCCGCGGCGGCCCCTACCGCCAGCTGTACGACCTCCAGTTCCGGGCCTGATTTCCGACACCCCGGCGCAACCCGGAACCGCGCGGCTGCGTACCCATGCCACCGACCCAACGCCGCACCAGGAGGTTGTGAGATGACCAGGTACCTGCGACATGCCGCGATCCCCGCCCTGCTGCTCGTCGCCTTCGCCGCCCTGCCCGCGGCGGCCCGCGACCGACAGCGAGTCGTCACCGTCATCGACGAGGACGGCGAGACCTACGTCTGCCGCTTCGAGGAGGGCAAGGGCCTGCGGGTCTTCGACAAGAGCTCGGGCGACGAGGTCTTCGCCTTCGACGTCGCCGAGTTCCAGGCGTCGTTGGGCGACGCGATGAAGGAGGTGCAGGCGGTGATGGCCGACCTGGACCTGGACATCCGGGCGACGTCCGGCGACGACCGCGTCGTCTTCGCCTGCGACGGCGAGACGGTCGAGCTCGACCTCGATGCCGTCATGGAGGGTGTCGCCACGGCCCTGGCCACGCTCGACGACATCGACATCGACATCGACGAGATCGTCCGCGAGGCCCATGACGTGCGCATGCACCGCCACGGGGACGCCGACGCGGACGCCGGCGGCGACGCCGACCTGGAGTCCCTGCAGGATGAGCTCGACCAGCTGGGCCGCGAGATCAGGGAGCTGAAGCAGGAGCTGCGCCGGGACCGGGACAGCTCCCGTTAGGCGGGACCGTCGCGGCCGTCCAGCGGCAGCGACAGCCAGTCCAGCGGGCCGTCGACCTTCCAGTCGGCGGCCCGCAGCTCTTCCTGGCTGCCGAAGCCGTAGAGGCAGCCGACCGTCCGCGCTCCGGCGGCGCGCCCCGCGTCGAGGTCGCTGGCGCGGTCCCCCACCACGACCGTGCGCGACGGGTCGGCGGCCAGCACGCGCACCATGCCGGTCTTGTCCGTCGCCAGGCCCCGCGCCTCGGCCTCCCCGATGCAGAGCGAGCGCGCGAAGAAGCGGTCCAGGCCGTGGGCGGCGACGATCCCGCGGAAGTAGGGCGCGTCGGCGTTGGAGAACAGCAGCAGCTCGTGGCCGCGGTCCCGCAGCCCGGCCAGGGCGGTCTCGACGCCGTCGTAGAGGGCGGTGCCGCCCGCCCGGATGGCGGCGATCTCCTCTTCCGAGGTGAAACGGGAATAGGCCGCCGCGAACTCGGCGCGCCGCGGCGCGGGCACCGTCTCCGGCGCGAAGGCCCGGGCGAAGTACTCCCGGCCGGGCAGGCCCATGCAGTCCTCGATCAGGGCGAAGTCGGGCGCGGCCGGCGGCAGGCCGCAGTGGGCGTAGGCGCGCCCGAGCGCCGCGGCCACGGCGCCGACCACGGCGCGGCGGCTGTCCAGCAGGGTCCCGTCCATGTCGAACAGGAAGGCGCAGGGGACCGGCACTCAGCCACGCTCCCTCAGCAGCCGGGCCACCTCGCCCGGTTCGGCGTGGCGTCCGGTCGCCCGCTTGGAGTAGACGAGCTCGCCGTCGGCGACGACCTCGAAGACGCCGCCGCTGGAGGGGATCATCTCGGCTGCGATCCCGAATTCCCGCTGCAGCTCCGCCGCCAGACCGGCGGCGATGGGGTCGTAGCTTCAGGACCGGCAGTACTCGATGCTCAGCTTCTTCACGGTCGACCCCCGGTTCAGAACTCGATCAGCAGCTTGGGCCACGCGGCGAGCTTCGCCGAGAAAACGTCGGGCTTGAAGTCGTCGATGTGCACGAGCGTCTCGTGCCCGCCGGCGAGGATGTCCTCGAGGATGTGCTTCTGGATGCCGTTGCTGCGGTCCTCGAGCAGGTTGCGCGTGATGTGCCAGGTCTCGAAGATGCGCCGGCCCACGACGCTGCGCAGGGTCAGCCCGTTGACGATCACGCGGTCGAGGTCCTGGATGTGGAAGTTGCCCTGCTTCAGGCCGAACAGCACGACCTCGCCGCCCCGGCGCGTCGACTGGATCGCGTTGTTGACGCTGCTGTTGAAGCCGGCCATCTCCAGCGAGACGTCCGCGCCGATGCCGCGCGAAGCGTCGCGCACGGCCCGTACGACGTCCTTGTCGGCGGCCCAGCCGTGGGCGGCCGCCTTCGCCGCGTCGAACCCGATCACCTCGTCGGCGCCCAGCGTCAAGGCGAGCTCGCGGTTCCTGGCGACCGGTTCGACGCCGATGACGCGCGTGGCCCCCAGCGCCTTGGCGATCATGATCACGAACAGGCCGATCGTGCCGCAGCCGAACACGGCGACCGTCTTGCCGCGCAGGTCGGCCGCGGTGCAGGCGTGCACGGCGTTGCCGAAGGGCTCCTGCACGGCGGCCACCTTCAGCTTGATCTTGCGGCGGTCGGTGGGCCACAGGACGCCGGCGGGCAGCTTGATGTACTCGGCGAAGCAGCCGTCGCGGCTGATGCCGATGATCTGGTCGCGGGCGCAGATGTGGGTCTGGCCGATCTGGCACTGGTAGCAGGTGCCGCAGATGATGTGCGACTCGGTCGAGACGAGGTCCTTGGGGCGGTAGCCGTGGCGCGCCTGCACCCGCGAGCCCGTCTCGACGATCTCGCCGATCATCTCGTGGCCGATGATGCGGGTGGTCGCGTTCTCGCGCTTGAGGCTCTCGAAGATGTGGCCCTTGAAGGCCGTGCGGTGCCAGATGCCGCGGTCGCTGCCGCAGAAGCCGGCGTAGATGATCTTGACGATCACGCGGTCGCCGTCGGACGGGTCCCGCGACTCGTCGATCCCGGGGCGGGGCATCTCCTGCTTGATGAAGCCGCGGGTGGTGTCCCACGGCATGGTGGCCTTGTCGTAGACCAGGGCCTGCATCGTCTTCGTCATGGGGGGACCTCCTTGGCGCCCGGAGAGGCGGCGGCCGGCGCGACCGTCGCCGCCCGGTCCCCAAGGTATGCTCCATCCGCCGCGCGATCAACCGCGGCGGCGGCTTTCAGTTGACGGTCTCGTAATAGTCGTCCCCGTAGCCCCAGTCGCCCTCGTCGTGGCGGCCGCGGGCGCCGTGCTCCTCCTCCTCGAGCAGGTCGTCGAGCGAGACCAGGTCGGTGGACGCCTCGAGGATCTCGTCCTCGCGCTCCAGCAGCCCGGCGAAGCCGACGGCCGGGACGTCGCGGCGCAGGTCGTCGAGCAGGCGGGCCGGCGCGCGGGGCCGGTCGTCGCCGCCGGCGGCGGCCTGACGGGCGGCCGGCGGAGGGGCGACGGCGGGGTCGGGCGCCCGGACCGCGTCGACGAGGCGGGCGGCGGGGCGCGGGGAGGGGGCGGCCGCAGCGCCGGCGCCGCGCAGGCGGCGCGTCAGGATCTCGTCCATGAGGTCGAAGTAGGCGCGGCTCCCGCTGGAGCGGCGGTCGAAGATCACCGTGGGCCGACCGTCGACGGCCATCTCCGAGAGGCGCGTGTTGCGCGGGACGGCCGTCTCCAGCAGCAGATCGCCGTGTTCCTCGCCCAGCAGCGAGGCGACGCGCCGGCTCATCCGCGTGCGGGGGTCGGTCATGGTCAGGAACAGGCCCTCGACCCCGGCCGCGCCGTCCGTCGCCGCGCTGAAGTCCCGGACGTGGTCGAGGAGGCGCGACAGGGAGTCGCGGCTCAGCTCCTCGGCCTGGACCGGGACGAGGAGGCCGTCGGCCGCCAGCAGCGCGGCGCGGGACTCGGCCCCGAAGCCGGGCGGGCAGTCGATCAGGATGGTGTCGTACGACGCGCGCGCGTCGTCCACGGCCGCGACGAAGGCGCGGGCCTGGCGGGCCATCAGGTCCTTGTACTGCTCCTCCTCGGACATCGTCCAGGCGTCGGGGGAGACGACCTGCAGCCCGGGCAGGACGGTGGCGTGGGCCACGTCGACGAGCGGCAGCCCGGACAGCAGCACCTCGCGCAGTCCGCCCCGCAGCTGCTGCGGCCCGAGGCCCAGGCTGCGCGAGAGGCCGCACTGCGGGTCGGTGCCGATCACCAGCACGCGGTGGCCGTTCAGCGCGAAGCAGGCGCCCAGGTTCACCGTCGACGTCGTCTTGCCGACGCCCCCTTTCTGGCTGACCAGGGCCAGCACGCGGGAGTCGGCGTCGTACCAGGGGCGGGCGGCGGCTGGCGCCGGCGCATCTGCGTCGCGGGCGGAGGGGTTCAACATCGGGGTTCCTTCTGGTTGCGAGTCCAAGGTTGTGTCAGCAGAGGGCGAGCACCTCGTCCACGAGCCTGCCGATGCCGTCGAACACTTCGGAAATCCTGCCGGCGACCATGTAGGCCGGCGTGGTCGCGACGCGGTTCGGCCCGTCCACCACGACGTCGCCGGCCGTCGCCGTCACGTGCCGGGCGCCCAGCGCCTCCACCGCCGCGGCCGTGGCGGGGTCGTTGCCGATGGTCAGCAGCAGAGGCGTCGGCACCTTCCCGCCGCGGGCCCCCAGGACCCGGGCCACCAGGACCGGCGCGATGCAGGCCGCGCCGATGGCCTTGCCCGCGTCGTGCATGGCCACGAGGAACGCGGCCGTCGTCGGTTCGACCGAGCACGCCGCGCCCTCGGTGGCGAAGGTGCAGAGGTTCTTGGCGACGCCGAAGCCGCCGGGCAGGATCACCGCGTCGAAATCCCCGGCGCGCAGGTCCTTCACCTCGGCGACCGGCCCGCGGGCCAGGCGCGACGATTCGACGCGCATGTCCCGCGTCTCGCCAGCGGCGGGTTCCCGGCGCAGGTGGTCGACCACGTGCAGCTGCGGGCCCCCCGGGGCGGCGACGGTCACGCGCGCGCCGGCGCGGTCGAGCGCGAGCAGCACGGCCGTGGCTTCGTGGATTTCCGAACCGTCGAACACGCCGGCGCCGCTCAGGATCACCGCCACGCGCTTCATGGCGCCACCTCCCCCCGGAAGAGCTGGGATTCTCTGACCACCGGTCGCGGATGTCAACCCCCCGCGGCCGGTCGGCAAGAGACTTTTTGGGCGCGACGCCGGCGGGTACTACTCTTGGCGGGAGACGGCGTGCGACCGCGCCGGCCGGACCCCGAGGGGGGAGATGTCGAAGATCGCGATCGGCGGGATGGTCGAGACTCCCGCCCTGGTGCTGCTGAAGGTGCTGGGCGCCCGCAAGGGGCCCGGCGTGGCCGGCCTGGCCCTGTCGACGCTCGGCGCGCACGGGGTCAACGTGCTGTGCGTGGTCTCGTCCTCGGACCGCCACGGTCGCGAGAACATGACCGTGGCCGTGGGCCGCGACGACCTCGACCAGGCGCTGGGCCTGCTGCAGGCCGTCCGCGAGGAGATCGACTCGGAGAGCATCGAGGTCGTGCGCAACTGCTGCCTGATCTCGGTCTACGGCCCCCATTTCAGCGAGCGGCCGTCCATCGCCGGCATGATCTTCGACGCTTTGGCCGAGGGCGAGATCGACATCCACGCCATCAGCACCTCGGTCTCCACGGTCTCCTGCCTGATCGACCAGGGCGACCTGGAACACGCCCGCCGGCAGCTCCAGTCGGTCTTCCTCATGCCCTGACCCTCCGCTCAGTAACGGAATCCGCTCTCCCCGATGAATTCCCGCAGCAGCGAGGTCGGCGGCACCAGCCGCGCGTCGATCGGCAGGTGCAGCCCCAGGAATTCCAGCAGCCCCCGCGCCCGTCCGAAGGCCGGGTCCTGCGGCGGCACCGCGGCCAGGCGCGGCTCGGCCCACAGCTTCAGCACCCCCAGCTCGTACGGCAGGCCCGTGTTGAAGAACAGGTCCGCGTTGGGTTGCCAGGGGAAGATGTACTTCTTCTCGCCCTCGCGCACGCTGTTCCAGCGCTGCAGGGTCGCCGCCGCCGGGTAGCCGCGGAACTGCGCGTCGCGCACCAGCCGCCGGAAGAGGCGCGGCAGGTGGGTGGGCATGTAGGTCAGGTCGTCGATGTTGGTGGGCGTCAGGGCCGAGACGTAGATGCGCAGGGTGTTGCGGCGCGGCACCGCGGCGGCGAGGCGGACGTTCAGGGCGTGGATGCCCTCGACGATCAGGGGCGAGCCCGGCGCCAGGGTGACGGCATCCGCGCGCCAGACGCTGCGCCCGGTGTGGAAGTCGTAGCGCGGCAGGCGCGTCTCGCGGCCGGCGAGCAGGCCGGCGATCGTCTCGTCCAGCAGGTCGAGCCGCAGGGCGTCGATGGTCTCGTAGTCGAAGGCGCCGGCGGCGTCGCGGGGCGTGTGCTCGCGGTCGACGAAGAAGTCGTCCAGGGACAGCAGCAGCGGGCGCAGCCCGTGGTCGCCCAGCATCAGGGCGAGCCGCTTGGCGAAGGTCGTCTTGCCGCTGCTCGAGGGGCCGGAGACCAGGACCACGCGGCCGTCGTCGGGCAGGGCGGCGATCCGGTCCGCGACGCCGACCACCGCCCGCGTGTGCCGCGTCTCGCAGGTCGCGATGAGCTCGCCGGCCCGACCCTCGGCGACCAGGCGGTTGATCGAACCCAGGTCGGGGATGCCCTGGCGCGTGGTCCAGGCGGTGTGGTCCCGCAGCGTCTGGAGCAGCTTGGGTTGCGGCGAGAAGGGCTGCACCGCGTCCGGGGCGCCGGGCAGGCTGGGCAGCAGCACGAAGCCGGGCGGCTCCGGCAGCAGGGCGAAGGCGCCCGCGTAGGCGGTCGAGGGCAGGTGCAGGCCCTGCAGCAGCAGGCGGCTGCCCTCGGGGCGGCAGAAGACCGCGGCGCCGGCCGGGACGTAGCGCGCCGCCTCGAGCGTGTGGCGGCGCGACGAGTCGCGCAGCGCCCGCTGCAGGGCGCGCGGCCCGTACAGCACGGGCTTCAGCTCGCGGTCGGCCGCGATGATCGCCTGCATGCGCGCCGCGAGCGCGGCGAGCTCGTCGGGCCGCAGGGGGGCCTCGCGGCGGAGCTCGCAGTACATGCCGTCGCCGTAGGAGAAGTCCACGACGACCGCGTGCTCGGGGTGGAGCTCCTCGCAGGCCATGGCCATGACCGTCACCAGGGTCCGCTGGACCGTGGAGTGGGATTTGGGGTGGCTGCGGCGCATCAGGCCCACCGACTCGTCGCCCCAGAGCGGCTCGTTCAGGCAGGTGCGCTGGCCGTTGACCACGCCGAGGACGACCGGATCGGCGCCGCCGTCGAGGTCGTGGACGACGAGCACCTCCAGCAGGGGGGTGCCGGGGACGATCTCGTACGGGCGGCCCTCGATCCGGACCGTCGTCATGCCGTTGGCCATGTCATCTCCTTGTCGGGATCGGTGCGGGGCCGATCGTAGGGCCGGCGCGGCGGCTTGTCCATCCCGGGCCCGCCGGACGCAAAGCGCCGGTTGTGCGGGACCCCTCCACCGCCTATACTGCTGCCCGCGGGAGATCGCCGCGCGACAACGCGAGTCAAAGGGAGTGCGCCATGTCCGTGAAGCTGGGAGTCATGGGGTTCGGTCGGCTGGGCCGGAACATGTTCCGGATCGCCCACGATGTCCCCGACGTCACATTCGCCGCGGTCAGCGACGTGGCCGGCGTGGAGACGCTGGCCTACCTGCTGAAGTACACCACGGTCGAGGGTCCCTTCAAGGGCGAGCTGCGCCAGAAGGGGCACTACCTGGTCACCGAGCACCAGAACACCCGCGTGGTGCACGGCTCGCGCCCCGGCGACGTGCCCTGGGACGTGCTGGGCGTCGACATCGTCATCGAGGCCACCGGCATGTTCCGCACCCGCGCCGAGCTGCAGAAGCACCTCGACTCCGGCGCCAAGGCCGTGATCCTCTCGACGCCGCCGGTGGGCGCGATCGACCGCATGATCGTCAACGGCGTCAACGACGACCAGCTGCAGCCGTCCGACCGCATCGTCTCCTGCGGCAGCAGCTCCTGCCACGCCCTGGCCGTGATCATGAAGGTCCTGCAGGAGAAGATCGGCGTGAAGCGCGCGACCATGACCACCGTGCACGCCTACACCAGCGACCAGCAGCTCAGCGACAACGCCCGCGGCGGCCTGCGCTGGAGCCGCTCGGCGGCCGAAAACATCATCCCCAACAGCAGCTGGGCGGCCGGCGCCGTCATGGACCTGATCCCCGAGCTGAAAGGCAAGCTGTCGGGCATGGCGCTGAACGTGCCGGTGTCCGCGGGCTCGAACCTCGATCTGGTCATCGAGCTGGACAAGCCTCTCTCGGCGGCGGAGTTCAACGCCGTGCTGGCCGAGGCGTCCGCCGGCCCCTACAAGGGACTGATCGGCTACACCGACGAGCCCATCGTCTCGAGCGACGTGATCGGCAACTCCTGCTCGGCCGTCGTGGATTCCCAGGCCACCCTGTCGCTCGGCAACGGCCTGGTGAAGTGCATCGTCTGGTACGACAACGGCTGGGCCTACGCCTACCGCATGCTCGAGACCGCCCGCAAGCTCGCGGGCCTGATCCGGTCCCAGGAGGTCGCACGATGAGAGTCGCCATCAACGGTTTCGGGCGCATCGGGCGCGCGGTCTTCCGCCTGCTCAACAGCATGCCCGAGGTGGAGGTCGTGGCCATCAACGACCTGGCCGATCCCGCGGCGCTGGCCTACCTGCTGCGCCACGACACGGTCATGGGGCCCTTCCAGGGCGCCGCCGCGATGGACGGGGACATGATGGTCACCCGCAGCCAGCGCGTGAAGATGACCCAGGTGGCCGACCCGCGGCAGCTGCCCTGGCGCGAGCTGGGCATCGGCTACGTGGTCGAGGCCACCGGCCGCTTCCGCAAGCGGGCCGAGATCGCCCAGCACATCGAGGCGGGGGCGAAGAAGGTCCTGCTGACGGTGCCCTCGAAGGACGAGATCGACGCGACCATCGTCCTGGGCGTCAACGACGAGGACCTCAAGCCCGAGCACCAGATCGTCTCGAACGCCTCCTGCACGACCAACTGCCTGGCGCCCCTGGCCTACGTGCTGGACAAGGAGTTCGGCATCGAGTACGGGCTGATGACCACCGTCCACGCCTACACCAACGACCAGCGCCTGGCCGACGTGCCGCACAGCGACTGGCGGCGTTCCCGCGCCGCGGCCGAGAACACCATCCCGACCACCACCGGGGCCGCCCGCGCCGTCGGCAAGGTCCTGCCCAAGCTCAAGGGCAAGCTCGACGGCCTGGCCATGCGCGTGCCGGTGCCCGACGGCTCGGTCGTCGACCTGGTGACGATCATGTCGCGCGACGTGACCGCGGCCCAGGTCTGCGACGCCGTGCGGGCCCACGCCGAGAGCGCCCGCTTCCGCGACATCCTGCGCTACGCCGAGGAGCCCCTGGTCTCCAGCGACATCGTCGGCGACCCGCACTCCTCGATCTTCGACGCGGAGTACACGTCGGTGATCGGCGGCAACATGCTCAAGACCCTCAGCTGGTACGACAACGAGTGGGGCTACTCCAACCGCGTGGTCGACCTGCTGAAGCTGATGGAGAAGATCGGCTGACCGGCGCCGGACGCCGGCGCGGACGACGAGGACCCCGGCCCGCGGCGGCCGGGGTCCTCGCGCGTTCGCCTCGGCCGCCCTCTGTTTGCCCGCCCTCCGATCCGTGCTACAATGGTCGGGTTCCACCGTCGCCGCACCCGAATCGGGAGACGACCATGCGCCTGTCCGCGATCGCCGCCCTCGTCCTCGCGTGCTGCGGCGTCGCCGCCGCCGAGCGCGCGGCGCCCCTGCCGGATCCCCTGGCCGTGCCGCCGGTCGTGGCCGTCACGGACTGCCTGGCCGGCAACGCCACGGCCGCGGCCACCTACTCCGGCTGGTGGAGCGGCAACGAGTCCTACGCCCGCCTGCTGCCCGCCGCGAACGCCGCCTGCGGCTGCAACGTGGGGATCTCGGTGACCACCGCCCACATGCTGCTGTTCCTGGAACCCGGCGCCGACATCACCGTCCAGGCGCGGCTGCTGACGGCCGTGGGCGGTCCTGATTGCCGCGCGCCCGGCACGATGCTGGCGATGTCGCTGCCGCGCCGCATCCGCGGCATCACGGGCCCCGGCGTCGTCGACGTCGCCGTGCCCTGCGACTTCGTCTGCGCCGAGGCGGGGCAGGACTATTTCCTGGTGGTCGATTTCGTCTCGGGCACCGCGCCGGGCCTGGCGCTCGTCGGCGGGGACACCGGCCACGACTGCACGACCTGGAACGACTGGGGCGCCGGCTGGGTCGATCTGGTCGCGAACATGGGGTTCCTCAACGACCTCACGATGTGGGCGGACCTGGACTGCTGCTACCAGACGATCCCCGCCGAGCGCGGCACCTGGGGCGGGCTCAAGGCGATCTACCGATGACGCGGCCGGACGGGCCGACGCGTTGCCGTCGACCGCGCCGCGGACGTATCTTGGCGTAACAACCCGTCGTCCCGCCCGCGCGCGAGGAGTCCGCCCGATGTCACGCCACGCTGGATCCGCCCGACCTGCAGCGGGAATCACCGCCTCGTCGGCCCTGCTGTTCGCGCTGCTGGCCTCCCTGCCGATCGGCAGCTACGGCGCCGGAGAACCCGTCCCGACCGAACACCGTCGCCTGGAGGCCGCGACCAAGGCCCGGCTGGCCGCCGCCGCCGGCCGCGTCGACGCGCAGAAGACCGCCGGCCAGGATCTCTACGACGTGCTCCACTACGACCTGGACCTGACCCTGGCACCCGCCTCGCACCTGCTGACCGGCCAGGTCGCGACCACCGCCCGCATCGTGGACGCGCCCCTGTCGGCCCTGGACCTGGATCTGAAGTCGACGATGGCGGTGACCGCCGCGACCTGCGGCGGCGCGCCGGCCGCCTGGACCCGCAGCGGCGACGTGCTGACCGTGACGCTGGACCGCGCCTACGTCCCGGGCGAGACGGTCGTCGTGTCGGTCGCCTACCACGGCGACCCCGCCGGCGACTACTTCGGCTGGAGCAGCGTGGGCGGCCAGCCCATGATCTGGACGCTGAGCGAGCCCTTCGGCTCCCGCGACTGGTGGCCGTGCAAGGACCTGAACACCGACAAGGCCGACTCGGTGGACGTGCGCGTGACCGTGCCGGACGGGCTGATCGCGGCCTCCAACGGGCTGCTGGCCTCGGAGGTCGACAACGGCGCGACCCGCACCTTCCTGTGGCGCACGCGCTACCCCATCGTGCCCTACCTGGTCTCGCTGGCGATCCACCCCTACACGCGGTTCTCCCACTGGTACGCGCCGCTGGCGGGCGGCGACCCGATGGAGGTGCAGTACTTCGTGTACCCGAGCCACTACGAGGCGGTCCAGACGAACTACGCCAAGACCGTGCCGATGATCACGGCCTTCGCGCAGGCGTTCGGGGAGTACCCCTTCGTGCGGGAGAAGTACGGGCACGCGGAGTTCGTCTGGGGCGGCGGCATGGAGCACCAGACGCTCACCAGCCTCGGCGGCTACGGCGAGGACCTGATCTCCCACGAGCTGGCGCACCAGTGGTGGGGCGACATGATCACCTGCGCCGACTTCCACCACATCTGGCTCAACGAGGGCTTCGCCACCTGGTGCGAGGCCTACTGGAAGGAGCGGACGGCGGGCGTCGCCACCTACCGCGCCTACATGAACGCCGCCGCCTACCTGGGGCCCGGCACGATCTACGTCGAGGACACGAGCGACTTCTGGGGCATCTTCGACGGCAACCTGAGCTACAACAAGGGCTCGTGGGTCGTGCACATGCTGCGCGGGGTGCTGGGCGATGCGGATTTCTTCGCCGGCCTGACGGCCTACCGCGACCGGTACGCCTACGGCAGCGCCACCACGGAGCAGTTCCGCGACGTCATGGAGGAGGTCTCGGGCCGCGACCTCGACGCCTTCTTCCAGCAGTGGATCTACGGGGATTACCACCCCGTCTACTTCTACGACTGGGAGACGACCGCGCACGACGCCGGCCTCGAGCTGAACCTCGCCGTGACCCAGGCGCAGGTCGGCGCCGGCCCGTTCGCGATGCCGCTGCCGGTGCGCGTGACCACCGTCGCCGGCGTCGTGGACACCGTCGTCTGGAACGACGTCGCCCGGCAGTCCTACCGGATCGCGGTGCCGGGCGCGGTGACCGCCGTCGCGCTCGACCCCGACGGCTGGATCCTCTGCGAGAAGGCGGCCGTCCCGCTGATGGGGACCGCGGCGCCCGACGCGCCGCCCGCCGCGCCGCCCCGGCTGGCCTGCGCCCCGAACCCCTTCAATCCCGAGACCGAGGTGGCGATCGTCACCTCGGCCGCCGGTCGCGTGGACCTCGCCGTGCACGACGTCGCCGGCCGCCTGATCGCGTCGCTCTGCGCCGGCGACCTGCCCGCCGGCGAGCACCGCTTCCGCTGGCGGGGCCGCGACGATGCGGGCCGCGCCGTCGCCTCGGGCACCTACTACCTGCGGCTGCGCACGCCGGCTGGCTCGGCGCTGCGTCCCGTGGCGCTGGTGCGTTGAAGCTCCCGGCGTCCCTCCTCGCGGCGGCGTTCCTGGCCCTGGCCGCGTCCGTCGCCGCAGCCGATGCTGCGGCCGGCGGCCCGCCGCGCCGCCTCGTTTCGCTCGCCCCGAGCGTCACCGAGCTGCTCTTCGACCTCGGCCTGGGCGACTGCGTGGTCGGCGTGACGGACTGGTGCCGCCGCCCGCCGGCCGCGCTCGCCGTCGCCAAGGTGGGAGGGCACCTCGATCCCAACCTCGAAGCCGTGGTGGCCCTGCTCCCGGACCTGGTGGTGCTCGAGGCCGCCAACACGGAGGCCGCCGACGGCCTGCGCCGCCTGCAGGTGCCGTTCCTGGCGGTGGAGCACCGCGACGTGGCCGGAATCCTCGCCTCGGTGACCCTGGCGGGCGAAGCCTGCGGCGTGCCGGTGCGCGCGGCCGCGCTGCGCGACAGCCTCGAAGCGCGCGTCGCTGCCGTGCACAACGCCCGCGCCGACGGCCCGCACCCGCTGGCCCTGGTCGTGGTGGGCCGCGACGCGACCGGCGGCGTGCTGCGCGACGTGTACGCGGCGGGCGGCGGCACCTTCCTGGGCGAGCTGCTCGAGCTGGCCGGCGGCCGCAACGCGATCGAGGGCGACGCCCTGCGCTACCCGATGCTCTCTCAGGAGGGGCTGGTGCGCCTGGCCCCGGAGGTGGTCGTTGACCTCGCGCCGGAATGCGCCGATGATCCGCAGCGCCGGGACGAGCTGCGCGCCGCCTGGGAGCTGCTGCGCGACGTGCCGGCGGTGCGCGACGGCCGCGTGCGCATCGTGCTGGACGACGCGTCGCTGATCCCCGGCCCGCGGTTCGTCGAGACGCTGGACCTGCTGGCGGAGGCGCTGGACCCCACATGGACGCGAACCGGACCCTGACCCCCGTCCTCGACCTGCGCCACCTGCGGCTGGAGCTGGACGGCCGCTCCGTCCTGGACGACGTGTCGCTGGCGGTGCGCGAGGGCGAACACCTGGCGATCGTCGGCCCCAACGGCGCCGGCAAGACCTGCCTGCTGAAGTGCGTCAACCGGATCCTGCGCGGCTGGCGTGGCATGATCAGCGTGAACGGCATCAGCATCGCCGCCTACTCGCAGCGCGAGCTGGGCCGCCTGGTGGCCTACGTGCCCCAGGTCGGCGGCCGGCCGGCCCCCTTCACCGCTCGCGAGACCGTCCTGATGGCCCGCTACCCCCACCTGACCCCCTTCTCGTCGCCGGGTCTGCGCGACCAGCGCTACGCCGAGGACGCGTTGGCCCTGACCGGGATCGGCGCCCTGGCCGACCGCACCATGGACACCCTCAGCGGCGGCGAGCGGCAGAAGGTGTTCCTGGCGGCGGCCCTGGCCCAGGACGCGCGCCTGCTGCTGCTGGACGAGCCGGCGACCTTCCTGGACCCGCGCCACCGCGACGACTTCCGGCGCGTCCTGCGCACGGTGAACCGCCGCAAGGGCGTGACGGTGGTCGAGGTGACGCACGACCTCAACTGCGCGGTGCTCGACGCCGACCGGATCTTCGCGCTGAAGGACGGGCGCGCCGCGTTCTGCGGCCCGCCGGAGCAGTTCATGGTGCGCGAGGTGTTGCACCGCGTGTTCGACCGCGCGTTCCTGACCGTGAACCACCCGACGACGGGGCAGCCCGTCATCCTGCCGGAAGTGGGGGGGCCGTGAAGCGGATCACGATCCTCGGCCTGACGGTGCTGGCGACCGCGGCGGTGCTGGTCGCGGCGCCGCTGCTGGGCCTCGAGACCATCGACCCCCGCCAGATCGCGGGCGGCGCCGACGCGGGGCCCGAGGCCCGCATCTTCTGGTCGCTGCGAGTGCCGCGGGTGATGCTGGGCTTCCTGGCCGGCGCGGCGCTGTCGGTGGGCGGGCTGACCTTCCAGGCCCTGTTCCGCAACGCGCTGGCCACGCCGTACACGCTGGGCGTCTCCAGCGGCGCCGCGCTCGGCGCCACCCTGGCGATCCGGCTGGGCGCGGCCTTCTCGCTGCTCGGGATCCCGGCCGTCTCGCTGGCCGCCTTCACGGGCGCGCTGCTGGCGGTCGCGCTGGTGTACGGCCTGGCCCGCGCGCGGCAGGGCTGTTCGGCCAACATCATGCTGCTGGCGGGCGTGGCGGTGAACTTCAGCTTCGCGAGCCTGATCCTGCTGGTCCACTACACCTCCGATGCGGCCGCGTCCTTCAACATCCTGCGCTGGCTGATGGGCCGCCTGGACACGGTGGGCCCCGACGAGGCCCTGCGCCTGCTGCCGCTGGTGGTCGTCGGCGGCTTCGTGGCGCTGGCCCTGCACCGCGAGCTGAACCTGATGTCGGTGGACGAGGAGCTGGCGGTCAGCCGCGGCGTCGACGTGGACCGCTACCGCGCGATCCTGTTCGTCACCACCTCGGTGATGATCGGGGGCGTGGTGGCCGCCTGCGGCCCCATCGGCTTCGTGGGCATGATGGTGCCGCACGTCTGCCGCCTGCTGATCGGGCCCGACCACCGCTGGCTGGGGCCGATGAGCCTGCTGGCCGGCGGCGCCTTCCTGGTCGCCTGCGACGTGCTGGCCCGCATGCTGGCCGCACCGGCCGAGCTGCCGGTCGGCGTGCTGACCTCGCTGCTGGGCGGCCCCTTCTTCCTGTGGCTGCTGGTGGGGCGCCGCGGCGCCGCCTGCGGCGCCTGACGCCGGGCGGAAAGGGAGGCTGCGTGGGCGCGCTGCTGCTGGCCTCGGCGATCTGGGCCTTCTCCTTCGGGCTGCTGAAGACCGCGCTGGGCGGCTACGACCCGCTGGCCGTCGCCGCGGGGCGGCTCGCGCTCTGCCTCGTCCTGTTCCTGCCCTGGTTGCGGCGCGGCCCCGGCGCCGGCGGCGTGCGCCTGCGCCTGGCCGCCCTGGGCGCCGTGCAGTTCGGGCTGATGTACGCCCTCTACATCGCGTCCTTCCGCTGGCTACCCGCCTACGCCGTGGCCCTGTTCACCGTGTTCACGCCGCTGTACGTCGTGCTGCTCGACGACCTCGGCCGTCGGACGCTGCACCCGCGCCACCTCGCGGCGGCGCTGCTGTCGGTCGCGGGCGCGGGCTGGGTGGCCTGGCAGGCGCTGCCGCCGGGGGCGTCCTGGCCCGGCATCGCCCTGCTGCAGGGCGCGAACCTGTGCTTCGCCGCCGGGCAGCTGGGCTACCGCCGCTTGCGCCGCACCGAGCGCGGGACGGCGCGCAGCGAGGCCGGCAACCTGGCCTGGATGTACCTGGGCGCGACGGCGTTCGCCGTCGCCGCCATGGCCGCCGCCGGGAGGCCCGCGGACCTGCTCGCCCTCACCCCGCGGGCAGGGTGGGCGCTGCTCTATCTGGGACTGCTGCCCTCGGGCGTCGCCTTCTACCTGTGGAACCGCGGCGCGGCGCGCGTCGGGGCGGGCGCGCTGGCGGCCGCCAACAACCTCAAGGTCCCGCTGGGCGTGGCCGTCGCCTGGACGGTGTTCGGGGAGCCGGCGCCTTACGCGCGCGTCCTGCTGGGGCTCGTCGTGGTCACCGCCGCCGTGCTTTGGGCCGTGTGGGAGGAGAAGCGACCGGAACAGTCGTGAACAAAACCCGCTTGTCGGGCGCTCGGGCCGGGGTTAGTTTTGCCGTCCGAGCATGTCGGCTGCGCCTTCGTTGCAGCCAGGACGCGGGTCGCCGGCCTCCGAGGCCGCCGCCGGCCCCACGGACAAGGAGACCCAGACGATGAGCTTCCAGGACCGGATCGAGAAGCTGCTCGCCGGCGGCGACGTCCGCCGCAACGTCCCCCGCGGGGACATGATCCAGGCCTGCGTCGAGGGTGGCGAAGCCGTCGTCAGCAAGTGCGGCGCCCTGGCCACCTGGACCCGCCCGGAATCCACCGGCCGCAGCCCCGAGGACACGCTGCTGGTCAAGCGCCCCGAGAGCCAGGCGAACATCGACTGGACGGCCGCCAACAACCGGCCCATCGATCCCGAGACCTTCGACATGCTCGTCGACGACGCCCTGGCCACCCTCGGCAAGGGCCGGGTCCACGTCAGCGACCGCGTCGTCGGCGCCGACTCCGCCTACGCCCTGCCCGTGACCACGATCAGCAACCGCGCGCTGCAGGTCCTGTTCACCGACAACATGTTCCGCCCCGTACCGAAGGATATCGGCAAGAGCATCTTCGCCCAGCGGCCGTTCACGCTGCTGGTCTGCCCCGACGACAAGCTGGACCCGAAGCGCTACGAGGGACGCCTGCGCGTCGACCCCAAGCTGAAGCACACCTCGACGATGGTCATCGCCATCGACTTCGACCGCCGCATCGGCGTGGTCTACGGTTCGGCCTATTGCGGCAGCTGCAAGAAGCTGCTGTTCACGGTCATGAACTACATGCTCCCCGCCGAGGGCGTCCTGCCCCTGCACTGCTCGGCCAACGAGGGCCAGCGGGGCGACATCGCGCTGCTGCTGGGCCTCTCGGGCACCGGCAAGACGACCCTGTCGGCCGACCCGTCGCGCGCCCTGCTCGGCGACGACGAGCACGGCTGGGGCGACCACGGCGTCGCCAACTTCGAGCACGGCTGCTACGCGAAGCTGATCGACCTGAACCCGAAGAAGGAGCCGGAGATCTTCAAGGCCTGCTTCCACGAGGCCGACTTCCGCAAGCACGGTTCGATCATCGAGAACGCGCTGATGTACCCCGACGGCACCTTCGACCTGTTCGACGACCGGCTCACCCCCAACAGCCGCGGCTCCTACCTGCTGAGCGAGCTGACGAACATCAAGCAGAGCTCGGTCGGCGGCCACCCCAAGACGATCCTGTTCCTGACCGCCGACGCCAACGGCGTGCTGCCCCCGGTCAGCAAGCTGACCCGCGACCAGGCCATGCTCTGGTTCCTGATGGGCTACACCAGCAAGCTGGCCGGCACCGAGACGGGGGTCACCGAGCCCAAGAGCGCCTTCTCGCGCTTCTTCGGCGCGCCCTTCATGCCGCGCAACCCCGACGACTACGCCAGCATGCTCGGCAAGAAGCTCGACGAGCACGGCACCGTGGTCTACCTGGTCAACACCGGTTGGAGCGGCGGCGCGTACGGCGTCGGCAAGCGCATGGACATCACCCTGACGCGCGCGATGTGCGCCGCCGCCATCGACGGCTCGCTGGCCGACGTGCCCTGCGAGACCGACCCCTACTTCAAGGTGCTGGTGCCGACGTCCTGCCCCGGCGTGGGCGACCCGACGGTCCTGAAGCCCGCCAACACCTGGAGCGACAAGGCGGCCTACGCGGACCGCGCCCGGAAGCTGGCCAAGGAGTTCGCCGTCCAGTGGGACAAGGCCTACGCCGACAAGGGGCTGTCGCCGGCGATCGCGGCGGCCTGCCCGGGCAAGTAGCCCGATCATGTAGCTGAGATGCGCCGAGGGCGCTCCCTGCCGGGGGCGCCCTTCTCTCACGCCCGGGAGGACCCGCCGTGCGCCGCCAGGAGCTCGCCTCCGACGATCCCGCCCTGTTCCGCGAAGCCGCCGACCGCTGCGAGGTCGGCTACCTGGGCCTCGTCACCGCCGACGGCACGCCGCGCGTGGTGCCGTTGAACTTCGCGGCGCTGGACACCGCGATCTACTTCCACGGCGCGCCGGCGGGGGAGAAGCACGAACTGCTCAAAGGCGGCGCGCGCGTCAGCTTCCTGATGGCCCTGCCCTACAGCCTGATCCCCTCGTACTGGACCGCGCCGGAGCACGCCTGCCCCGCCACGCACTTCTTCAAGTCGGTGGACGCGCGCGGCACCTGCACCGTGGTCGACGATCTCCAGGAGAAGGCCCGCGCCTTGCAGGCGTTGATGCGCAAGTACCAGCCCGAGGGGAAGCACCGCCCCATCGACGCCGCCGATCCGGTCTACCTCAAGCCGCTGCGCGGCGTCGGGGTGTTCCGCATCGCGGTCGAGAGCTGGACGGGCAAGGTGAAGTTCGGCGTCAACGAACCGGAGCGGATCCGGCGCGTGCTGATCGCCGGTCTGCGGGAGCGGGGGCGACCGCTGGACCTGGAGACCGCGCTGGAGATCGAGCGAACGCTGGGTGACAGATAGCCTAGTAATAAGATATGATTTATATCCTCCTTCGGTGTGTCGGGTCGATGATGGTGGGATCCCGCCATGGAAAGGGCGTGGGGCATGGCCTGGAACTGCTGGGAAGTGATGGGATGCGGCCGGGAGCCGGGCGGCGCCCAGGCGCAGGTTCGCGGCGTCTGCCCGGCGTCCGTAGACCGTTCGAGCCACGGCATCAACCGGGGTGTCAACGCCGGCCGGTACTGCTGGCGGATCGCGGGGACGTATTGCCGCGGGGAGCGGCAGGGCACCTTTGCCCAGAAGGCCGAAGGTTGCGGCAAGTGCCGCTTCTTCCAGTCGGTCAGGGACGAGGAGGCCGAAGCGCTGCGCCTCTAGCCCGCGCCGCTACTCCGCGACTTCGATTTCGAACACCAGAGGCCAATCCTTCCCGGTCACGAAGACCCGCCCCGCCTCGCCGTCGATGGCGATCCCGTTGAGCACGTCCGCCGCCAGCTCCTGCTCGCGCGTCAGCAGCCCGGTCAGGTCGAGCCAGTCGACGACGGCGCCGTTCGCCGGGTCGATCCTCGCGATGAAGTCGGTCAGCCAGACGTTGGCCCACACCAGCCCGCCGGCGCACTCCAGCTCGTTGAGCCGCTCCAGCTCGGCGCCCCCCGTGGTGACGGTCACGCGCCCCAGCTCGGCGAAGGTGTCGGGATCGCGGAAGACCAGCGCCGAGGAGCCGTCGCTCATGACCAGGCGCGCGCCATCCCAGGCCAGGCCCCAGCCCTCGCCCGCGTACTCGAAGGTGTCGCGGGGCGCGTACGTCGCCAGGTCGCGCGCGTAGGCGCGGTGGTTCTGCCAGGTCAGCTGCAGGACGCGGTCGCCGACGACCGCCACGCCCTCGCCGAATTCGTTGGCCGCCAGCGCGACCGCCTGCAGCACGGTCCCGGTCGCGGGATCCACGCGGCGCAGCTCCGACTCGCCGTAGTGCCCCGTGCCCTCGACCAGCGCGCCGCGGTCCCAGGCGAGCCCCTGGGTGAAGGCGCCGGGGTCGTGGGGATGGGACGCCAGGACGCGCGCGCCGCGGGCCGGCTCGGCCACGACGTAGGCGCGCAGCGTGATCGTGCGCGCGCCGCCGGCGTCTGGCGTGACCACCAGTCCGCAGTAGTGGGCGCCGGGCGCGAGGCCCGCGCGGTCGGCCGTCACCCAGACCGTGTCGGTCTCGGTGGTGGCGGTGCCCGCCGCCGGCGAGGCCGCGGCCCAGCTCCCGCCGGTGGTCACCGCCGCCGTCCAGCCCAGCGCGCCGCCGCCGCCGTTGCGCACCAGGACGGCCAACCGCTCGCCGATCAGGCCGAAGCTGGGCTGCGGGGTCTCGATCGCCAGCGTCGGCGGCCCCGGCACGCGCAGGACGGCGCGCACGGTGTCCTGGCCGCCGTTCGACGCGAACAGGATGCCGGCGCGGTACGTGCCCGCAGCGAGGCCCGCACGGTCGGCGCGTGCCGCCGCGGTCGCCGACGCACCCGGCGCGACCTGGCCCGCGTTCGGCGTCACTTCCAGCCATTCCGCGACCTCCAGGGCGGTCCACAGCAGGGGGACCGCGCCCGGGTTGGCCACGGCGATCGTCAGCGATTCGAGTTCGGTTCCGAAGTCGAGGGTGTCGGGGGTCGCGACGATCGTCGCGGTCGGGGCGATCACGCCGAGCGTCAGCGTGCCCGTGGCCGCGTCGCGCCCGTCGTCCACGCGTGCCGTCGCGGTGCAGGGCCCGGCCTGCGTCGGCGCGACCCAGGGGACGACGGCCGCCGTCGTCCCCGCGGGGAAATCGCCGCGCGTCGCGCTCCAGGCGTAGGACAGCGGTTGGCCCTCGGGATCGTCGGCCCTCACCGAGAGGGAGAGCGTGTCGCCGGGGCCGACCGTCGCCGACGGCGCGGCCGACAGCGCCGTGATCACCGGCGGCCGGTTCGCGGGATCGGAGTCCAGGATGCAGCCGGCGGCCGCCAGGGCCGCGACGGACAGGCAGAAGACCAGTGGACGGGCGCGCATGTCGCTCCTCGCGGTTGCCCCCATTGTAGGCGGGATCGTCGCCGCGGACAACCGTCTGGCCCGGCGCCGCGCCCGGTGCTATGATGGCCCCGAACAGGAGCGCCCATGACCGTGAACCGCCACATCCCCCTGCCGACCCTCTACCGGGAGACCGATGCCTTCGCCGGTCTCGTGATGCCGGGCTCCGCCTGAGCCAAGCCGCAGCCATCCCGCATCACGCCACGCCGCCGGCGCCCCGCCGACGGCCCGGACCCGTTGCCAGGAGGATGTCGTGAACGACCGCAAGGACCTGATCCGCGCCTACAAGGAGACCGTGCAGCCCGCCGGGATCTACGCCGTGCGCAACACCGTCGAGGGCAAGCTGCTGCTCGGCGCCAGCCGCAACCTGCCGGCCGGCCTCAACAGCCAGCGCGCCCAGCTGCGCTTCGGCGGCCACCGCAACCGCGCCCTGCAGGCCGACTGGAACCGCCTCGGCGAGGACGCCTTCGTCATCGAGGTCTACGAGGAGCTGAAACCCGCCGCCGGCACCCGCGAGGTCCGCCAGGAGGACCTCGAAGCCCTGCTCGCCCTGTTGATCGCCGACCAGCGCCCCTGGGATGAGCGCGGCTACCATGCACCGCCGCGCGAAGGGGTTTGATCCCGGGGTCCCCGACGCCTCGGAACATGGAAGGGGAGCCCCTGCGGGCTCCCCTTCGTCGTCCGGATCGAGAGCGGCTCCCTACATCCCGAGATGGTACGCCAAGAACGCCCACTCGTCCGCCACTTCCTCGATGATCTTCGCCGTCGGCTTCCCGCCCCCGTGCCCCGCCTTGGTCTCGATGCGGATCAGCACCGGGTTGCCGCAGCCCTGCGCCGCCTGGATGCGGGCGGCGTACTTGAAGCTGTGGCCCGGCACGACGCGGTCGTCGTGGTCGGCGGTCGTGACCAAGGTGGCCGGGTAGCAGGTACCGTCCTTCAGGTTGTGGTACGGCGAGTAGGCGCGCAGCACCGGGAACATCTCGGGGTCCTCGCTGCTGCCGTAGTCGCTGGTCCAGGCCCAGCCGATGGTGAATTTGTGGAAGCGCAGCATGTCCATGACCCCGACCGCGGGCAGGGCCGCCGCGAAGAGCTCGGGCCGCTGGTTGATCACCGCGCCGACCAGGGTGCCGCCGTTGCTGCCGCCCTGGCAGGCCAGGTGGGCGGGAGAGGTGTACTTCTTGTCGATCAGCCACTCCGCCGCCGCGATGAAGTCGTCGAAGACGTTCTGCTTGTTCTTGAGCATGCCGCCCTGGTGCCAGTCCTCGCCGTACTCGCCGCCGCCGCGCAGGTTGGCCAGCGCGAAGACGCCGCCCATCTCGACCCACTGCAGGCGCGAGATCGAGAAGTAGGGGGTCTGGGAGACGCTGAAACCGCCGTAGCCGTACAGAAGCGTCGGGTTGCTGCCGTCGAGCTTGATGTCCTTGCGGTGGACCAGGAACATCGGGATCTTCGTGCCGTCCTTGCTGGCGAAGAAGACCTGCTCGGTGGCGTAGGCGCCCAGGTCCACGTCGATCTCCGGCTCGCGGAACACGGTGCTGGCGCCGGTCCCGAAGTCGTACTTGAAGATGGTCGGCGGGTAGAGGAACGACGTGAAGGTGTAGAAGCTCTCGGTGTCCGCGCGGTGGCCGCCGAAGCCGCCGGCGCTGCCGATGCCGGGCAGTTCCACCTCGCCCAGCGGGCTGCCGTGGTGGTCGAAGCGGTAGACGACGCTATGGGCGTCCTTCATGTACTCGGCGACGAACTCGTCGCCGTTGATCATGCCCACGCCCTGCAGGGTGATGTCCTTCTGGGGGATCAGTTCGAACCAGGCGTCCTTGGCCGGGTTGGCGATGTCGACCGCGACCAGCCGCTTGCGCGGGGCGTCGAGGTCGGTCGTCAGGTAGAACACGCCGTCGTCGTGCTCGACGAAGCCGTACTCGGCCTCGAACTCGCCGAGCAGCTCCACGATCTTCGCCGCGGGGTCGCGCAGGTCCTTGTAGAAGAGCAGGTTCTGCGGCGAGGAACCCTTCCAGATCGTGATGATCAGGTAGTCGCCGCTCTCGGTCACGTCGCCGCCGATGCCCCAGTCCTGGTGGTCGGGGCGCTCGTAGACCAGCACGTCCTGCGACTGCAGCGTGCCCAGCTTGTGGTAGTACAGCTTCTGGAAGAAGTTGGTGCCGGTGAGGTCCTCGCCCGCCTTGGGCTCGTCGTAGCGGCTGTAGTAGAAGCCCTCGCCCTTCTCGTCCCAGCTCGCGCCGGAGAACTTGCTCCACTCGACCTTGTCGGTGAGGTCCAGGCCGGTGTCGATGTCGCGCACGTACCAGGTCTGCCAGTCCGAGCCGCTGACGCTGGTGGCCCAGGCCATCTTCCTGCCGTCGCGGGCGATGCTCATCCCGGCCAGCGCGACGGTGCCGTCCTCGCTCAGGGTGTTCGGGTCCAGCAGCACGCGCGGCTCGGCGTCGAGGCTCTCCTGGACGTAGTAGACGGACTGGTTCTGCAGGCCGCTGTTCTTCGAGAAGAAGTAGCGGCCGCCCTCCTTGAACGGGGCGCCGTACTTCGGGTAGTCCCAGAGCTCGGTCAGGCGCTGCTTGATCCGCTCGCGGGCGGGCAGCTTGGCCAGGTAGCCGTACGTCAGCTCGTTCTGGGCCGCGACCCAGGCGCGGGTCTGCTCGCTGTCGACGTCCTCGAGCCAGCGGTAGGGGTCGGCGACCGGCGTGCCGTGGTAGTCGTCGACGACGTCGACCTTGGCGGCGACGGGGTAGTCCAAGGGCATCTGGCTCTCCTGTCCGGAATCGCGACAGCCGCCGAGCGCGAGCAGCGCCAGGGCGGCCAGGAACGACGCACGTTTCATGGGACGGACCTCTCGTTTCGGCTCGGGGGAGGCGGCGGGGAACCGGGCCATCATAGGACCCGGCGGCCCGCCTGTCACGCCTCAACGGGCTTTCCAGACGCACCGGCCGCTGCTACCATGCGGGCATGTCCGGCCACGACCTGCGCATCCTTCACGAGGACAACCACCTGCTGGTGGTGGTCAAGCCCGCCGGCCTGCTCGCCCAGGGCGACAGCACCGGCGACGTCACGCTGCTCGACCTCTGCAAGGCGGACCTGAAGGCCCGCTTCGGCAAGCCGGGCAACGTCTACCTGGGGCTGGTGCACCGCCTGGACCGGCCGGTCTCCGGCGTGATGGTCCTGGCCCGCACCTCGAAGGCCGCCTCGCGGCTGAGCGAGCAGTTCCGCGACGGGCGCGTGCGCAAGATCTACCGCGTCGTCGTCGAGGACGCGCCGCCGGCGGACGAGGGCGAACTGGTCGGCCACCTGGCCGCCGAGGGGGACGCCGACGGCCGCACGCGCTGGTCCGCGACGCCCTTCCCGGGTTCGCGCGAGGCGCGCCTGCTGTACCGATCGCTCGGCGTCGCGGCCGGCCGCTCGCTGCTCGAGGTCCGGCCGCAGACCGGCCGGCGCCACCAGATCCGCGTCCAGCTCGCGGCCGCCGGCTGCCCCGTCGTCGGCGACGTGAAGTACGGCGCCCCGATCCCGCTGCCCGACCGTTCCGTCGCCCTGCACGCCTGGCGCCTGGAGCTGGCGCACCCCGTCGGCGACCGGCCGCTGTCCTTCACCGCTCCCGTCCCCGAGCGCGCGCCCTGGTCCCTCTTCGGTGGGGAGCCCGCGTGATCGCGGTCGACGTCACCGTGGTCGGCGGCGGCATCGTCGGCTGCGCCGTGGCCGACGCCGCGGCCCGGCCAGGCCGGTCGGTCGTGCTGCTGGAGAAGGAGGCGCGCCCCGGCGCCGGCACGACCTCGCGCAACAGCGAGGTGGGGCACGGCGGCATGTACTACCCGACGGGCTCGTTGAAGGCCCGCTGCTGCGTGCGCGGGCGGCGGCGGCTGCGCGAGTTCTGCCTCGGGGCGGGCGTCGGCTGGCGCGACGCCGGCAAGCTGATCGTGGCTTGCGATGAGAGCGAGGTGCCCGGCCTGGAGCGGCTGCACGCCCTGGGCGCCGCCAACGGCGTCGAGGACCTCGCCCTGATCGGCCGCGACGAGCTGCGCCGGCTCGAACCGCAGGTCGCGGCCGTGGCGGCCCTGCACTCGCCGCGCACCGGGATCCTGGACGCCGAGGGCGCGGCCCGGGCCCTGGCGGCGCGCGCCGCCGCCCGCGGCGCCGAGGTGATGACCGGCGCCGAGGTCTCGGGCCTGATGCGGCGCGGCGGCGTCTGGGAGGTCGCGGTCCGGCGCGGCGCCGAGACCTGGACCCACGCGAGCCGCCAGGTCGTCAACTGCGCGGGCCTCCACGCCGACGACGTCGCGGCCATGGCCGGGGTGGACGTCGACGGCCTCGGCCTGCGACAGCGCTGGGTCAAGGGCAACTACTTCGCGGTGGACCCCCGGCACTCCGGCCGCGTGTCGCGCCTGGTCTACCCGGTGCCGCCGCGCGACCGCGACACCCTTGGCGTGCACGTCTGCCTGGACCTGGCCGGCCAGCTGCGCCTGGGTCCCGACTTCGAGGCCGTGCCGCGCCGCGAGGACTACGGCGTGGACCCCGCCCGCGCCGGCGCGTTCTTCGCGGGCGCCGCGCGCTTCCTGCCCTGGCTCGCGCCGCAGGACCTGCAGCCGGCGCTGAGCGGCCTGCGCCCCAAACTCGACACCGACGCCCCCTTCGCCGATTTCCAGGTCCGCCGCGAGACGGGCGACCTCGAGGGCCTGATCGACCTGATCGGGATCGATTCGCCGGGCCTGACCTCCGCGCCGGCGCTGGCGGAGATCGTCGCCGCCCTGCTCGACGACCGCGAACCCTGGATCGCGCCATGACCGCCGCGGTCGTCGCGATCCTGCTGCTGCTGCTGGCCGGCTTTGCCGCGGCCCGCGCCCTGCGCGCCGCCGAACAGTGGCGCGCGACGCCGCGCGGCCGCGCGCCCTTCGCCCACACCGTCGCGCACTACCGGCGCTGCTACGACCGCCGCGGGTTCCTGATCCTCGGCGGCGTGGCGCTGGCCGCCTTCGTCGTGGCTCACAGCGGCCTGGACGAGGCGATCGACCGCGCCCACGAGCGCCGCGTCCGCGGCCCGCGCAGCGATGCGGCCGTCGGCATCCTGCGCGGGTTCGGGCGGCGGCCGTGGTTCCTGGTCTGGGGCGCCTTCGCGCTGCTCGACGGCCTGGTCGCGACGACGCCCCTGCTGCGCTGGGGCCGCCGCAACTTCGAGGCCATGGTCGTCGGCCTGCCCGCCCTCTGGTCCCTGCAGTTCGCGGGCGGCGCCTCCCGCCCCACCGACCCGCCGGGCGACGCCCGCTGGCGCCCCTTCCGCGACGACAACACGGCGTCGGGCGACACCTTCGTGGCCGCCGTGCCGTGGCTCACCACCGGCCGCACCGTGAACGAGCCCTGGCTGCGGCGGTTGGCCTGGCTGCTGAGCTGGGGCCCGGGCTGGGGCCGGCTCAACGACCGCAAGCACTACGCGAGCCAGGTGGTCCTCGGCCACGAGATCGCGGCGCAGGCGGTGCGCTCGGTCGCCGACCCGGGTCCCGCCGCCGAATCCCCGCCGTCGCCCTGAACATTCCCCCCTCGTCGAGCGTAGTCCCCGTTCATGGGACGGGATCCCCGCCCGGGGATCCGCAGGCACGCCCGCCCGCCGGCCCCGTCCGCCGGCAGTGCACTGCTCGTTCTCGCCGGAGCATTGCAGGGCACCGCAGACAACCCGACGAGGTGAGACATGGCCGCGATCCCCCTGACCGCACCGTACGCCACGGCCCGCGCGCGCCTCTGCGCGCTGCTCGCGCTCCTGGTCCCCGTCGTCCCCGCCGGCGCCGCGGACTTCGCGCCCGTCTTCAAGCCGTCCCTGACGATCGCCCGCGCCGCGGGCGGGATCGACGTCGACGGCCGGCTCGACGACGCGGGTTGGCGCGACGCCGCCCGCACCGACCACTTCGGCGAGCGCCAGCCCGGCGACAACGTCGCGCCCCTGGTGCGGACCGAGGCCCTGCTCGCCTACGACGACGACAACCTCTACGTGGCCTTCGTCTGCGACGACGATCCGGCCGCGTTGCGGGCCACGATGTGCCAGCGCGACCAGTACGAGAACGACGACGCGGTGGGGATCTTCCTGGACACCTTCGGGGAGGCCGCCTGGGCCTACGAGTTCTTCGTGAACCCCTACGGCATCCAGCACGACCTGATGTGGACCAGCGTCCACGGCGAGGACGACGGCTTCGACGTCGTCTGGCACTCGGCGGCCCGGATCACCGACACGGGCTACGTCGTCGAGATGGCGATCCCCATGTCCGCCCTGCGCTTCCCCGTGGCCGAGGTCCAGAGCTGGCGGCTCGACCTCTGGCGGGTCCACCCGCGGGAGAGCACCCACCAGTACACCTGGGCGGCCTACGACCGCGACGAGCAGTGCTTCCCCTGCCAGTGGGGGACCGTCGACGGGATCAGCGGCGTCCGGCCGGGCAAGGGCCTGGAGCTCCTGCCCTCGTACATCGGCTACCGCACCGGCCGCACCACGGACCACCGCGATCCCGATGCGAGGTTCGACGACCACGACGTCAAGGGCGAGCCCTCGTTCGGCGCCAAGTACGCCGTCTCCTCCGACGTCACCGTCGAGGCCTCGCTCAACCCCGACTTCAGCCAGATCGAGGCCGACGCCGACCAGATCGACGTCAACACGACGATCGTGCAGCGCTACCCCGAGCGCCGCCCCTTCTTCCAGGAGGGCAGCGACCTGTTCCGCACCCTGTTCAACTCGTTCTACACGCGCATGGTCAACGACCCACAGCTGGCGGCCAAGGGCACGGCGCGCTGGGAGCGCACCAGCCTCGCCTTCATGCTGGCCCGCGACGAGCACTCGCCCTACATCATCCCGACCGAGGAGCGCAGCTACAGCGCCCCGCAGGGCAGGTCCACGGTCAACGTCCTGCGCGGCCTGCATAACTTCGGCGCCGGGTCGCAGGCCGGCCTCATGGCGACCGACCGCCGCTACGACGACGGCGGCTCCGGCACCATCCTGTCCGGCGACTTCAACCTGCGCCTCTCGAACCGCTACAGCTGGGTCGGGCAGGGCGTCTACAGCCGCACCGAGGAGCCCGACGGGATCGCGGTCAGCCCGGGCGAGACCTTCGACCACGGCCGCCGCACCGTCGACCTCGACGGGGAGACCTATTCCGGCACGGCGTTCATCACCGAACTGCGCCGCCGCTCCCGCGACTGGAACGTCACGCTCGACTACAACCAGCTAGACCCGACCTACCGCACCCAGACGGGCTACGATCCCTGGACGGACCAGCGCAACGCCTTCGTCTATGCGAACTGCAATGTCTGGTTCGAGAGCGGCCTGTTCACCCGCATCACCCCGGGCGTCTACGCGGACCGGCGCTGGAACATGGACTGGCGCCCCAAGTGGCGGCACGCGAACGCCCAGGTCGACTTCAACCTGCGCTGGGCGCAGACCCATGTGGGGCTCGGGACCAGCCGCGGGAAGGAGATGTGGGGCGGCGTCGTGTTCGACGACCTGTGGACGGTCTTCGCCAACATCGACGGCAGGCCGCACGACGTTGTGGGCTACAACGCCGCCTACAGCTTCGGGCGCAACCCCGCCTTCGACACGCTGGGCCTCGGCGATGAGCGCACGCTGTCCCTGGCCCTGGAGCTCAAGCCCGTCGACCGGCTGATCGTCGAGCCGACGTTCGACGACGTCCGCAGCGAGGACGCGGCGACGGGCGACCTGCTCTTCCGCCAGACGATCGCCCGGGCCCGCGTGCGCCTGCAGGTGAACCCGCGCCTGTCGCTGCGCCTGGTCGTCCAGCACAACGAATCCGAGAGCCCGCTCTACCGTGCCCTCGCGCAGGCGGGCGACTTCCCCGACTACCACATGTACTTCGGGAGCAAGTGGGAGGTCGACCCGCTGCTGACCTACCGCATCAACTCGTTCTCGGTGTTCTACCTGGGCTCGACGCACGACTACCGCGACTACGACGCGGCCCGCGACGACGCCCCGTCGAACCTGGTGCTCACGGAGCGGCAGTACTTCACGAAGCTGCAGTACCTGTTCCAGCTCTGAACCGGTGGTGGGCGGCAACGAGAGAGGGGGGCGCATCCGCCCCCCTCCGTCGTGTGCGGTGTCGCGTGTCCGGCTAGCGCACGAGCGTCATCCGCCCGCCGCCGTCGCCGTCGCGCGCTTCCACCCGGTACAGGTAGACGCCCGAGGGCAGCGCCTCGCCGGCCGCGTCGCGGCCCTCCCAGAGCACCTGCTGCGGACCCGCCGGCGCGTTCCAGCCGCGCGACCAGACCGCGCGGCCGGCGAGGTCGTGCACGGTCAGGCGCACCGTCCCGGGGGCCGCCAGCTCGAAGCGGATGGTGGTCGCCGGGTTGAAGGGGTTGGGGTAGTTGTCGACCGCCAGCAGCAGGGGCGCGTCGGGGACGGGCGTGCCCTGCTCGTCCATGTCCCAGACCGTGCCGTTGACGGTGTAGGTGCCGAAGCCCGTCGTCGCCACCACGATGTGGCCGTTGACGATCGTGCGCATGCCGACGGGGTAGGTGGCGGTCGAGCCCTGGGCTGTCTGGTAGACGTAGGTGCCGACGGCGGCGATGCGGTTCAACGCGTCCTGGCTCGGGTGGCCGTAGCTGCTGGAGACCGGAACGGAGATGATCGCGACCTCGGGCGTCGTCGCGTTCATGAACGCCGTGTTGCTGCTGGTGTAGGAGCCGTGGTGGTTGACCTGGTAGACCTCGATGTCGCTGGCCTCGAGGCCCAGCGACGTCTCGACGTCCTGCTCGCTGCTGTAGCCGCCGGTGAGGTCGCCGGCGACCAGGAAGTCGAAATCCCCGCACTCGACCAGCAGGGCCAGGCAGTAGGCGTTCTCCTCGTCGGTATCGTTGTACGGCGACGGCAGCGTGCCGTTGCCGTTCAGGGCGAGGACCGTGGCGGTCACCCCGTCGCCGAGGTCGATGACCTGGCCGTCGACCGCGGTGTGGCGCTTGGCGGCCACCGCGTTGGCGTACGAGTTGTAGGTGGCCGTGGTGTAGGTCCAGCCCCGGTCGTAGACCGCCTGGGTGACGCCGACCGCGTTGTAGACCTCGTCGAGGCCGCCGACGTGGTCCGAGTGGTAGTGGCTGGCGGCCATGTAGTCGAGGGTCGCGATGCCGTGGCTCTGCAGGTAGGGGACGACCACGCTGTTGCCGTCGCCGTTATCGCCGCCGTCGAACAGCAGGGTCTTGCCGCTCGAGGACACGATGAGCGTGGCGTCGGCCTGGCCGACGTACAGGCAGTGGATCGTCACTCCGGCCAGGGCCGGCAGGGCGGAGAGGGTCACGAGCAGGGCGGCAGCCCCAACCCGCATCCGGATGCGCTGGGAGGTCATCGGGCGGCACCTTTGTTGAAAATGTCCTGCCAGTTGATCCTGGCTCCTCTTAATGATACCAGATTTCGCCGCTTTCCGAAAGTCAAGCGCGCCGGGCACACGAGGTGCCCGGCGCGCGTCCCCTGTCACGGTGGGTCAGTCAGGCCCTAGGCGTTGACCTGCTTTTTGATCCAGGTCGTGGTCACCGATTTCGGCCGCTCGATCGGTGTCGCCATGGCCCGGTTGATGATCAGCTGCGAGGCCATGCCCAGCGCCCGCGAGACGGCGAAGAACACCGTGTAGAAGGAGAACTCCTTGATCCCGTAGTGGTAGAGCAGGGCGCCGGAGCCCGCGTCCACGTTCGGCCAGGGGTTCTTGGCCTTGCCGTGCTGCTGCAGCACGTCGGGCACGACCTCGAACACGATGTTGACCGTCTTCATGATCGGATCGTCCGGGAAGTGCTTCATGCCGAAGTCGCGGAAGCAGGTGAAGCGGGGGTCGGTCACGCGCAGCACGGCATGGCCGTAGCCCGGCACGACCTGGCCGGAGTTCAGGGTCTCCCAGGCGAACTTGCGGATGTTCTCGTGGGTCGGCTGGCCCACGGCCTTCTTCAGGTCCAGGATCCACTTCAGGCATTCCTGGTTGGCCAGGCCGTGCAGCGGGCCGGCCAAGCCGTTCAGGGCCGCCGACACGCTGTAGTAGGCGTTGCTCAGGGCCGAGCCCACCAGGTGGCAGGTGTGGGCCGAGACGTTGCCGCCCTCGTGGTCGCAGTGCAGCACCAGGTAGAGGCGCATGCATTCGGCGAACTCCCCGTCCGGGTCCTTGACGCCCAGCATGTGCGCGAAGTTCTGGGACCAGGTGAGTTCCTTCTTCGGCGAGATCCGCGGGCCCTTGCGGTAGCGCATCCGGTAGATGCCGGCGGCGATGGCCGGCAGCTTCGCGATCAGGTCCAGCGAGTCCTCCAGCGTGGGCTGCCAGTAGTCCAGCTTGTTCATGCCCTCGTAGTACGCGTCGCGGAATTTCGACTCGCGCTCCATGGCCAGGATCGCGGTGTCGAACATGCACATCGGGTGGGAATCCTTCGGCATCGCCTCCAGGACCTTCCAGACGTAGGCCGGCACGCGGGCCCGCTCGGCCAGGTCCTGCTGCAGGGCCCTGGTGTCGCGGGACGACGGCATCTCGCCGGTGCACAGCAGGTAGAAGACGTCCTCGGGCGTGCGGTCGGCCAGTTCGGCGATCGGGGTGCCGCGGATCAGCAGGCCCACATCGGGCGGCACCTCGCTGGTGTCGCAGACCATGCCCTTCACGCCACGCATGCCGCCGTAGGCCTGGGCGACGGTGACGTCGCTGATCTTGGTGTCGCCGTGGGTCTGCACGAGGGTGCGGATCTCCTGGCGCCATTCGGGGATGAGCTGGGCCATGCGGGTCTGGAGCTTAGCCATGGGGCCTCCTTGGTGGGTCGGGGCTCGGCATAAAGCGGAGTCCGCAACTCGCCTTAACTTCTTGCGGATCTGCATCGCTCTGCGACGAAACATAATCGCAACGACGCGACAAATTCAAGGGGCATCGCGTTTGTCATTCGCGGGGGCAGCGATTACCATGGTGGGGGCGTTCGCCAGGGACGCCGGACATCCCCCTGGAAAGAGCCGATCTGGAGGCAGGCACATGAGCGACGTGACCAAGTGCATCGAGATCCTCGGCGACGCCATCGCCTTCGAGGAGGAAGGCATCCGCTTCTTCACCGAGCACGCCGAATCGGCCGGCTCGGGGGTCGAGCGCAAGATCTTCCAGTCTCTCGCCAAGGACGAGCAGGGCCACCGCGCCTACCTGATCGGTCTGCGCGACGAACTGATCCGCACGCACAACCTGTCGCCGCTCAGCGCCGGCGTCGACCATCCGCACGACCGGTCGCCCCGGCAGATCTTCGAGACGGCCCTCGAGGGCGTCAAGGATCCCTACCGGTACGTGGAGGAGGACCTCGAGATCCTCAAGGGGGCCATGGAGGTCGAGCGCAAGGGCTACACGATGTACGCCAAGGCCGCCGCGACCATGGAGAGCGCCGAGGCCAAGCGCCTGTTCGAGCACCTGGCCGGCGAGGAGCAGTCCCACTACGACCTGCTGAAGAACACCTACGAATACATCCGCGACCCGCAGGGTTGGCACGAGTACGAGGAAGGCGGCATGCTCGACGGCGGCTAGGCCGTCGGCGAAGCCCGTCCCGTTGCGACCAGCGGCCGCTCCGCCACGCCGGCGGGGCGGCCGCGTCTCGAAGGAGCCGACGATGACCGACCGCGCCGCCGCCCGCGACCTTTTCCGCGGCGTCACCGCCCTGGCGCCGATGGCCATGGGGGGCAACCTGCCCTACCGCCGCTTCTGCAAGCAGTACGGAGCGGACACGACCTGCTGCGAGATGCTGCTCGCCCACAAGCTCGTCAAGGCCAGCCGCCTCGAGATCGCGCTGATGCGCCGGCATCCAGAGGAGGGGCCCTTCGGCATCCAGATCGCCGGCAGCAAGCCGGAGCTCATGGCCGAGGCCGCCCGCATCGCCGCGGACGCCGGCGCCGACTACCTCGACCTGAATTTCGGCTGCCCGATCGACCTGATGGTCCGCAAGGGGATCGGCGCGGCGGCGCTGCAGCGGCCGGCGCGGCTGGCCGCCATGGTGGCCGCCGCGCGCGCGGCCGTCGACCTGCCGCTGCTGGTGAAGCTGCGGCTCGGCTGGTCGGAGCAGAAGGTGAACGCCCCGGAGCTCGCCCGCCTGGCCGAGGCCGAGGGCGCCGACGCCCTGGTGGTCCACGGCCGCACGCGCGAGCAGCGCTACCGGCGCGACGCGGACTGGGACGCCATCGCCGACGCCGCGCGCGCCGTCGCGATCCCGGTGCTGGGCAACGGCGACATCCTGACGGTCTGGGACCGCGACCGCCGCCTCGCGCAGGCGCCGGTGGCCGGCGTGGTCGTGGCGCGCGGCGCCCTGATCAAGCCCTGGATCTTCCGGGAGCTGAAGGAGGGGCGGCCATGGTACCCAACGGTCGCGGAGCGTTGGGCGGTGATGGCGCGCTACGTGGCGCTCGCCAAGGAGCACTTCGGCGACGACGAGAAGGGCCTGGCCCGCGTCGAACGCTTCACGCTCTGGCACCTGGGGTTCTGGCACCGCTACCGGCCCTTCACGCAGGCGGACGTCCTCGCGCAGGAGACGTCGCCGATCCAGCGACGCGTCGACTGGCCCGGCGACGACCCGGAGGAGCTGCTGCTGGCGAGCGAGCAGGAGCAGGACCACCGGCGGATCTGGGCGCGCCTGCTTGACGGCGACCACCCCGCCGCGTAAGCTCCCCCCGCGGCCGCCCTGCGGCCGCCGACGACATCCATTCCGGTGATCCCCCGGAAGCCGGTGCGATTCCGGCGCGGCCCCGCCACTGTGAGCGGCGACGAAACCCGTACGAAGCCACTGGTCCACGCGACCGGGAAGGCACGGGGAGTAGGGCGACCCGCGAGCCAGGAGACCGATCCCCGGACCTCTGCCATCACCCTCGCGGGAGGAGTTCGTGGCATGCTGCGCGGCATCGGTGCGTCCCTGCTCTTCGTCGGCCTCGGTTGCCTGCTCGTCCCGTCGGTCGCGGCGCAGCCGGACGCGGACGGGTCCGACCTCGCGTCAGAGGCATACGACCTCGTCGAACTGGACTTCCTGACCTACGCCGACACCATCACGGTCCTCGGACCGGCGGTCTCCGCGTCCCCGTTCCCCGTCGGCGACGCCACGGTCACCATCGTGGACCTCGATCGCCCCGGCGCGCCCGGCGACCTCGCCGACCTGGTGGCCGGCATCGCGGGCCTGCAGGTGCGGCGCTACGGCGGGCTCGGCGCCGAGGCCGTGCCCTCCATCCGCGGTTCGACGTCGGCCCAGGTCCAGGTGCTGGTCGACGGGTTGCCCCTGGCCGACGCCCAGGACGGCGGCGTCGACCTCTCCCGCCTGCCGCTGGCGCGCTACGCGAGCGCCGAGATCTACCGCGGCTACGTGCCCGCCCGCTTCGGCGGCGGCGGCGGCGCGGGCGCCGTGAACCTCGTGACCCGCCGCGGCGCCGCCGGCGGCGATCTGCGCTTCGGCGCCGGCTCCTTCGGCGAAGCCTCGGTGCGGGGGGAGCGGACCCTGACCCTGGGCGCGGGGGCCGTGGAGCTGGGCCTGCTGCTGCACGCGCGCCGCACCGACAACGCCTTCGGCTACCGCGACCACAACCAGACCTTCGCCAACCCCGACGACGACCGCGACGCGGTGCGCCGCAACGCCGGCTGGCGCGAGCACGGCGGCAGCCTGTCCGGCAGCTGGCACGGATCGGCCCTGCTGGCCCGCTGGCGGCTCAACGCGCTGCGGCGCGAGGGCGGCCGGCCGGGACCGGTCGGCGGGTTCGAGAGCCCGCACGCCGCGCTGCGCCGCGACGGCAGCGACCTGCGGCTGTCCCTGTCCGACCCGCGGGAACGGCTGGGGCTGGACCTCTTCGTCGGTCGCGAGGACGAGCGCCTCGAGGACCTCGAGCGCGAGGTCGGCTGGGATCCCGCAGGCGTGTCGACGTCCCGCAGCGAGCAGGCCTTCGGACGCCTCGGCTGGCGCGGCGGCCGGCAGGCGGGGGACGGCGCGGAGCTGCGCTGGCGCCTGAGCGCCGAGGGCCGTCGGCAGTGGTACGACGAGACGGTCCCGGGCCTGGACGATCCCCTGCGCACGCGCACCACGCTGGGGGCGGCGGCCGTGCTGGAGGCCCTCTTCTACGCGCCCCGCCTCACGCTGCGGCCCCAGTGGCGCTGGAGCCGGCTGGAAGACGATTTCCCGGCGCTGCCGGCCCTGCCGTGGCTGCCGCCGCCGCCGCTGGCCGCGCCGCACGTCCACCGTGACGCCGCGCCCGTGCTCGGCCTGACCTGGGAGGCGCGGCCCGGCACGCTCTTCTTCGAGGGGCACGTCGGCACCTCGCTGCGCGAACCGGGCTGGGTGGAGCTCTTCGGGCAGCGCGGCGGCGTGCAGGGCAACCGCGAACTCGTGCCCGAGGAGATCAGCAGCCGCGACCTCTGCGCGCAGCTGCGCCCGAACCCCGACCTGCACCTGCGCCTGGCCTGGTTCCGCACCGAGGTGGAGCGGGCCATCCTCTGGCGGACGACGTCGCAGTACACCAGCCAGGCGTTCAACGCCGGCGCCACGTCCGCCTCGGGCGTCGAATTGGAGGTCGCGCTCGGCCGGCCGCAGGGACCGCGCCTGCAGGGGAACCTGACCGCCCAGGACACCCGCGACCGCGGCGACGACCCCGTCTACCGCGGCAGGGACCTGCCCTACCTGCCGGAGTTCGAGGCGGCGCTGGAGGCCGCCCTGCCGCTGGGCCCCTGGCGCCTGGGCGTGGGCTGGCAGCACCAGGCCGCGGCCTACCGCGACCGCTACAACTCCGCCGCCGACCGCATCCCCGTGCGCACGCTCTGGAACGTGTCCGTGGCGCGCGCGTGGCGGCGGGCGGGGCGAGCGCTGACCGCATCGCTGGAGATCGTCAACCTGACCGATGCCGACGTGTACGACGTCGCCGGTTTTCCGCTGCCGGGCCGCAGCTTCCGCGCGGGCCTGAACCTCGACTGACGAAGGAGCCGACAACGTGAACCGCAGCCTCCGCCTCGCCGCTCTCTGCCTCTGCCTGGGGACGGCCGCGCCCGCCGCCGCCTGGGACGATTTCATCGTGTTGACCACCGACTTCCAGACCGTCGGCGGCGTCACGCGCGTGGACCGCGACGCGCCCTGGTCGTCCGCGATCGACGTGGCGACCGTCTCGTCCGACGCCGTGGGCCGCTGGCACGGCGGCCGCTACTACGTGGTCAACCGCAGCGCGTCCAACATCCAGGTCCTGGATCCCGCGCAGGGCATGGCCACCGTCCTGCAGTTCAGCGTCGGGGTCGGGCGCAACCCCCAGGACATCGCGTTCTCCACCGACGGGCGCGCCTTCGTCTCCTGCCTCGACGCGGCCCTGCTGCTGGAGGTGGATCCCGTCGCCGGCGGCGTGGTGCGGTCGTGGTCCACCGCCGGTTTCGCCGACGCCGACGGGCTGCCCGAGACCGGCTGGATGCTGGCCGTCGCCGACCGCCTCTTCATCACCTGCCAGCGCCTGAACCGCGACGGCTGGTGGGAGCCGACCGGCCCGGGCCTGCTGCTCGTCTTCGACATGGCCGCCGAGACCTGGGGCGAGCCCGTCGTGCTGGCCGGCGACAACCCGGCGTCGCCGCTGTCGCTGTCGCCCGACGGCACGCGGCTGCTGGCGCCGACGGTGGGCCAGTACGGCCTGCTGGACGCGGGCTTCGAGACGGTCGACCTGGCGACCCTGACCAGCAGCGGCCTGCTGGTCACCGAGCAGCAGTTCGGCGGCGAGATCGTCGACGTCGTCATGACCGGGGCGCACCGCGCCTGGGCGATCCTGAACGACACGTCCTTCCGCACGTCGCTGAAGACCTTCGACCCCGCCGGCGGCGCCGCGCCCGCCACCGTCGTCGCCTCGAACGGCTACGATTACGCGGACCTGGCGTGGGACGGCGCGCAGCAGATCTACCTCTGCGACCGGACGACCGGCGCCGCCGGCGTGCGCGTGTTCCACCAGACTTCGGCCGCCGAGCTGACCGCGGCCCCGATCCCCACGGGCCGGCCGCCGTTCCAGGCCGTCCTGCCCCTGGAGACCGACGCGACCGCGGCTCCCCACATCGCGGCGGCCGCCGGCCCCGCGCTGGGCGCGCCCTGGCCCAACCCGGCCAACCCGCGCACGACCTTCGCCGCCGTGGCCGCTCCCGGCGCCGCCGTCGCGTTCGCGGTGCTGGACCTGCGCGGCCGGCGCCTGTGCGAGGCGAACCGCACGGCCGGCGCCGACGGGCGCGCCGTGTGGGAGTTCGACGGCCGCGACCGCGCTGGGCGCGCCCTGCCGTCGGGCGCCTACCGCGTGTCCGTGTCCGGCGCGGGGGAGGCGGCCGGCGAGGCGCGCCTGTTCACCCTGGCGCGCTGACCGGCCGCGCACTAGGATGGACCCGCACCCCGACCAGGAGCCGACATGACCCGCATCTACACCCGGACCGGCGACGACGGCGAGACGTCCCTCATCGGCGGGCGCCGCGCCCCCAAGGCGGACGTGCGCGTGGATCTCTACGGCGAGGTGGACGAGCTCAACAGCCACCTAGGCCTCGCGGTCGCCCTGCTCGGCGCCGCGCCGCGGCCCGCCGCCGCCGGCGACGCCGACGCGGTCCGGACGCTGCGCGACGAACTGTCGACGATCCAGTCGCGGCTGTTCGACCTCGGCGCCCTGCTGGCCGACCCCGAACGCAGCGAGAAGCTCGCGCGCGAGGGCGCGCCGGTGCCCGGTCTCGACGAGGCGGATCTCGAGCGGGCGATCGACCGCCTGGAGGGCGGCCTCGCGCCGCTGCGCCGCTTCATCCTGCCGGGCGGGGTCCCGGCCGCCGCGGCCCTGCACGTCGCGCGCACGGTGTGCCGGCGAGCCGAACGCCGCACCGTCGCCGCGGCCCGCGACATCGCCGTGCCCGCGGCGGTGATCCGCTACCTGAACCGTCTGAGCGACTACCTGTTCGTCGCCGCGCGCCGGCTCGACGCGGCCCACGGGGCGGCGGAGACCGTGTGGACCGCCTACGCACCCGACGGCGATGACGGGGCGCGGCCGTGAACGACGCCGTGCGCGAGCGGAACATCCTGCTCGTCACGTCGGTGGCGCACTTCCTGGCCCACTTCGGCCTGCTGATCTTCCCGTCCCTGGTCCTGTCGATCCAACGGGACTGGAACCTGCCCTTCGACCGCGCGCTCGCCCTCGGCTTCTGGATGTACCTGCTGTTCGGTCTGGGCGCCCTGCCCACCGGCGTGCTGACCGACCTGTGGCGGCGCCCCCGGCTGATGATCGTCGTCTGCCTGGCGGGCATGGCCGCCTGCTCGCTGTGGGCCGGCCTGACGCGCACGGCGTCGCAGCTGACCTGGGCGCTGGGCGGCCTGGGCCTGTTCGCCTCGATCTACCATCCCGCGGGCATGGGGCTGATCTCCACCGGCGTGAAGCGACGGGGCTGGGCGCTGGGCGTCAACGGAGTCGCCGGCAACCTCGGCGAGGTCCTCGCCCCGGTCGCGGCGGGACTGCTGGCGGTGGTGCTGGGCTGGCGCAGCGTCTACCTGGTGCTGGCCGTGCCGTCGGCCGCGATGGCCGTGATGGCCCTGCGCCTGCGCGCCGACGGGTCGCCCGCGCCCGCCGCCCGCGAGGAGGCGGCGCCGCGCGGGCGGCGGCGGACCGTGCTCGCCTTCTCGCTGCTCTGCGTGGCGATGGTGTGCGGCGGGATCGCCTACCGCGGTCAGACCCTGGTGCTGCCGAAGTGGTTCCAGGAGCAGGGCGGTGCGCTGGTCGCCGCCGTCGAAGGCTGGACGTGGCTGCCCCGCGCCGGAGGCAGCGTCGTCGCGGCCACGGCCCTCACCTCCCTGGCCTACCTCGTCGGCGCCCTGGGGCAGGTGGTGGGCGGGAGGCTCTCCGATCGCCACGATCTGCGGCGTGTCTACTTCGGCTTCCAGGCCTGCGCCCTGCCGCTGCTGGTCCTGATGGGGCGGACGTCCGGCCCGGCGCTGCTGCTCGCGGCCATGGCCTACTCCTTCTTCGCCTTCGGCATGCAGCCGGCCGAGAACTCCCTGGTGGCGGCGCTCACCCCGCCGCGGCTGCGCAGCACCGGCTACGGCCTGAAGTTCGTGCTCGTGTTCGGCATGGGCTCGCTGTCGGTCAAGCTGGTCGGCGACTGGGAGCGGGCCGGCGGCCTGGCGACGGTGTTCCCCCGCCTCGCGCTGTTCATCGGCGGCCTGCTGGCGAGCGTGATCGTGCTGGCCCTCTTCACGCGCCGCGAAGCGATCCGCAACCGGGGCTGATCTCCGCCACGCTGCCGCGCACGATAAAGGCCCCGCCGGCGCGGGGCCCTGAAGTTGCCGTTCGTGCAGCGGGGAACTCAGTCGGCCATCGTGATGGCTTCGGTCGGGCAAGCCTCCAGGCACGCTTCGCAGTCGGTGCACGTGTCGGGGTCGACCTTCGCGACGCCGTCGCCGGTCATGGCGATGGCTTCGGTCGGGCAAGCCTCGATGCAGGACTCGCACCCGGTGCACTCGTCGGGGTTCACAAAAGCAGGCATGGGTGACTCCTTGGTCAGGGAAAACGCCCGGGTCCGGAAACGCCGGCAGGTGTGTGTTCAAGGGGCAAAATTGTCCGGTGCGACGATCTTGTCAATCACTGATTCCGCAGTTTCGATATTGAAAGCGACGGTCAACAGGGCGGGGTCGCGGCAGCGTCAGAAGGACCGGCGGGTCGCCCGCGCTACGGCCAGGACGGCCGCGCCGGCCAGCAGGGCCAGGTCGCGCAGCAGCAGCGAAAGGCCCACGGTGTGGGCATCCTCGGTGCCGAAGCAGCCGCAGGAGATGTCCAGGCCGCGCACCATGGCCGAACCGATGGCGGCCATGAACATCGCCAGCATCAGGATCACCAGCCAGGCGGCGCCGCGGCGGGCGAGGCCGAGGATCATCGCCCCTCCGGCCACGAATTCCAGCCAGGGCATCAGCATGGCCATCGGGTGCAGCAGCCAGGCCGGCGCCAGCCGGTAGTGGGCGATGGACTGCGCGAAGCCGGCGGGATCGAGGATCTTGTCGAACGACGCGTAGACGAAGGTGCCGCCCACCAGGAAGCGCAGCAGCAGGTCCATCCAGTCGGGGATCGTCCGCAGGCGGCTGCCGGCGGCGGCGTGGTCAGTCATGCCCTGCCCCCCCGTCGCCGGTTTGGAGCTCGCCGCCGGCCTGCTCCCAGCCGTCGAGCGATCCCTGCAGCAGGCGGATGTCCGTGAACCCGCGCTCCCGCAGGCGGCCGGCCACGGCGGCGGCGACCAGCAGGTTGCCGTCGCCGTAGATCAGCAGCGGGTCGGCGGGAGAGAGGAAGTCGAAGACCTCCCGCAGGTCGTCGTCGAAGGTCTCCTGCCCCAGGGCGAAGGAGCCGGGGATGCGGCGCGCCGGCGCGCCGGCGCGCGCGTCCACCGGGACGCAGGCGTTGTCCAGGAAGAGGGCCACCGCTTCGGCGGCCGACACGATGGGGAAGCCCAGGTCGAGCTCGTAGGCGGCCAGATCGGCGCGCAGCGGCAGGCGCGGCGTGCGCACCGCCCAGCTCAACCCCGCGGCGGCCAGGGACAGGGCCAGCAACAGCGAGGCTTCGCGCAGCGGGCGCGCGCGCGCGAAGGGCTGGATCCCGGGTGCGCTCTCGGCCACGACGCTCCTACATCTTGAGCATGTACTTGACGGCGGCCTTGAGTTCCGGCGCGCTCTTCGAGTCGGTCCGCACGAGCAGGGTGCCGTTGAAGCGGCCCTTCGCGGCGATGGCGGCGGGGTCGCCGGTCGCCAGGGGCAAGCCTTCGACCTCGATCGTCGTCTCGCCGGAATCCGCATTGCGGGTGATGGAGGTCACCTTGAAGCCGGGCAGGTCGATCGTCGCTTCCTTGACGTTCACGACCGCGCCGCTCTGGGGCCGCAGGATGAAACGGCGCGTCATCTTCGTGTTGGGGGCGGCGTAGCGGAAGTTGACCTCTTCGGGCAGGAGCACCACGGGCGCCAGGACCGCGCCGGAGACCGAGATGTCGATCTGGGAGCGCTGCGGCACGTTCGTGTGGAAGGTGACGAGCTCGCGGATCTGGCCCGTGGGGGCGTCCTTGCGCAGGCGGATCGTGGCGCGCTTCGCGTTCGCCGTGGCGCCCGGCGTCACGTCGATCGTGAACAGGTCCGCCCGCGTCTTGATGACTTCGATGCTCAACGTCGGCAGGTCGGGGGTGCTGAACTCGACGACCTGCTCGGCGCCCTGCCCCAGCGGCACCCGCCCGAAGGTGACCGCCTTGTCGACGGGCAGCACGGCCAGCGGCGCGTGCACCTCGGCCAGGATCGGGATCTCGATGATGGTGCGGACCGGGTCGTTGGTCTGGATCGTCACGAGCTTGTGCTGGGGACCCTGGAAGTCCTTGCTGCTGAACGTCACCTCGATCGTCGTGCTCTCTCCGGGCGACAGGGAGTTGCGGCCCGGTTTGGCCACGGTGCAGCCGCAGGTGCTCTCGACGTTGATGATGTCCAGCACCATGTCGCCGTCGTTGCGGACGACCAGGGAGGCGGTCCGGGCCTCGTTCTGTTCGAGGCGGCCGAAGTCGATCTCCGGCGGCATGATCGAGACCTTGGCCGAGGCGTGGGCGACGGTCGCAAAGACGGTCGCAAAGACGGTCGGCAGGACGGCCAGCAGGGCCGGCCCGGCGAACCGGCGCAGGGGGAGGCGGCGTATCGTGGTCATGATCGTGGCCGATCCTTGGGTCTGGGGTCGGGAACGCGCGTGATCCGGACATGAACCCCCCGCCGCCGCACCGGGTTCCCGGCGGGGGCGGGTCACACGATAATGTCTCACATTCGGCGTTCCTGGCAAGCCGGATGCTCCGCGACGTCCTCCGGAACCCCCGGCGGGCGGCTGCGGTGGCCGCCGCCCGGCCGTGTGGATACCATGGCATGACGGGGCGTCGCCGGTTCCGGCGGCCGCCCCATCCGGAAGGAGACCCGACATGACGAACGGCATCCGCGACAGCGTGCTGGACCTGGTGGGGGACACGCCCCTGGTCCGCCTGCCCCGCTTGAACACGACCGCCGCCGACTTGGTGGCCAAGCTCGAATACTTCAACCCCATGGCCAGCGTCAAGGACCGCATCGGCAAGTCCATGATCGAAGCCGCCGAGCGCGACGGTCTGCTGGCGCCGGGAGGGGAGGTCATCGAGCCGACGTCCGGCAACACCGGCATCGGCCTGGCCTTCGTCTGCGCAGCCAAGGGCTACCGGCTGACCCTGACGATGCCCGAGAGCATGTCCCGCGAACGGCGCGCCATCATGCGGGCGCTCGGCGCCGAGCTCGTGCTGACGCCGGCGGCCGCAGGCATGAAGGGCGCCATCGCGCGCGCGCGGGAGCTGCTGGCCGAGCGGCCGGGCGCGTTCATGCCCCAGCAGTTCGACAATCCGGCCAACCCCGAGGTCCACCGCCGCACGACGGCCGAGGAGATCTGGCGCGACACCGGCGGCGAGGTGGACGTGCTGATCTCGGGCGTGGGCACCGGCGGCACCCTGACCGGCGTCGCCTCGGTGCTGAAGGCGCGTCGGCCCGGCTTCCGCGCCGTGGCCGTGGAACCCGCCGATTCGCCCGTCCTCTCCGGGGGGACGCCCGGCCCGCACAAGATCCAGGGCATCGGCGCCGGCTTCGTGCCCTCGATCCTCGACACCGCGCTGATCGACGAGGTGATCCGGGTGACCAACGACGAGGCCATGGCCATGGCCCGCCGCGCGGCGCGCGAGGAGGGCCTGTTCGTCGGCATCTCGTCCGGCGCCGCCCTGCACGCGGCCCTGGCGGTGGCCGCGCGGCCCGAGAGCGCCGGCAAGCGCCTCGTCGTGGTGATCCCGAGCTTCGGCGAGCGCTACCTCACGTCCGACCTGTACCGCGACCTGCTCGGCGACTGATCGCCGCCACGGAGGCTCGACATGTACCCCAGGGACCCGCGCTGCTCCGGCCGCCTCCAGGACCTCGCCCGCGAACTCGCCGCCGACTACCAGTCCGCCGGCGGCTTCAACCGCGCGGGGGACGCCGAACTGCCCTCGTTCGCGCGGGTGGAGGCGGTGCTGCAGGACCTGCTGACGATCGTGTTCCCGGGCTACTTCGGCGGCCGGCTGGGCGCGCGCGCCTGCCTCGAGACCTTCGTCGCCGCGAAGATCGACGCCGCCTACGACGCGCTCGCGGAGATCCTCGGCGGCACGCTCGCCTTCTGCGCCCGCGAGGGCGTCCACACGCCGCAGCCGCTGCCCCTGGCCGGCGCGGACCCGGAGACGGACATCCCCACCGCCGCCGAGGGACTGGCGCTGGCGTACCTCGGTCGGCTGCCCGGGATCCGCGCCCTGGTGCGCACCGACGTCGAGGCCGCCTTCCTGGGCGACCCCGCCGCCACCGGGCGCGACGAGGTCATCCTCTGCTACCCCGGCCTGCTGGCCATCGCCGTGCACCGTCTGGCGCACCCGCTGCAGGCGGCGGGCGTGCCGATCGTGCCGCGCCTGATGAGCGAGTGGGCGCACGCCCGCACCGGCGTGGACATCCACCCCGGGGCGACGATCGGCCCGCACTTCTTCATCGATCACGGCACCGGCGTGGTCGTGGGCGAAACCACGCGCATCGGCGCCCGCGTGAAGATCTACCAGGGCGTCACCCTCGGCGCCCTGAGCTTCAAGCGCGCACCCGACGGCTCGCTGGCCAAGGGCGGCCGGCGTCACCCGACCATCGAGGACGACGTGACGATCTACGCCAACGCCACCATCCTGGGCGGCGAGACCGTCGTCGGCCGCGGCGCCGTGGTCGGCGGCGGCTGCTGGGTCGTGGCCTCGGTGCCGGCCGGCGGGCGCATCCTGACCCACACCCACGACGACCGCTGATCAACGCTTCCCCCGCGGCCAGGATGGGGGTTGTCCCCGTCCCGCCGCCGGGGTATCTTCCCGGACATCCACCCCCCTGCCCCGGAGGACACCATGTCCCGACGTCGTTGCTGGTCCGCGGCCCCCGTCTGCGCGGCGGCCCTGCTGGCCCTGTCCGTCCTGTCGCCCCGGCCGGCCCCGGCCTCTCCGCCCTCTGCCGCCGCCGATCCCGGCTGCCTGGCGCGCGCCAAGGCCGGCCTGACGACGGCCGGCGCCGTCGGCGACAAGTCCTCGCTCGCGGGCGACGACTACGACGTGCGCGACTACCGCCTGCAGCTGTCGCTGGACCCCGCCGTCGCGACCTACCAGGGCGTCGTCACCGTCACCTACGTGGCCGGGCTGGATTACGCGGGCGTGCTGGTCCTGGACTGCGTGGGCCCCGTGGTCACCGGCGTCACCGACGGCGAGACGGCGCTGCCCTTCGTCCAGGAGGGCGGCGCGCTGCGCGTCACGACCGCGGGCAAGCGCGAGGCGGCGGTCGACAGCGTCGTGGTGACGTACGGCAACGCGCTGCCGCTGCGGACCCGCGAGGGGTTGAGCCTCTGGTACTGGGACTACCCGGAGGACACCGACCCGATCATCTCGAGCATGAGCCAGCCCGATGCGGCCCGCACCTGGTGGCCCTGCAAGGACCGCTCCGACGACAAGGCCCGCTGCCGGGTGGAGATCACGGCCCCCGCCGACCTCATCGGGGTGTCCAACGGCAGCCTCGTGGACGAGATCGACCACGGCGACGGCACGCTCACCCGGATCTGGCGCGAGGACCACCCCATCGCCACCTACCTGGTGTCGGTGGCCCTGAGCGCCTATGCCGATTTCGGCAGCCTGTGCACGACCGGCGACGGCAGCGTGCCGCTGCGGCACTGGGTCCACCCCGACGACGTGGCCGCCGCCCAGGTCGACTTCGCGCCCCTGTGCGACATGATCGACGTCATGGAGGGCCTCGTCGGGCGCTACCCGTTCGCCGACGAGAAGTACGGCCACGCGGAATTCCTGAACATGAATTCGGGCGCGATGGAGCACCAGACCGTGACGAGCTACGGCCGCAACCTGATCCGCGGCAACAACCACTACGACTGGATCATGGTCCACGAGCTGGCCCACCAGTGGTTCGGCGACGCGCTCACGCCCCGCGGCTGGCAGGACATCTGGCTCAACGAGGGTTTCGCCACCTACGCCGAGGCCCTCTGGGAGGAGCATCTGTACGGGATGTCCCCCGACGGCGAGGACGGGTACTTCCCCTGGATCCGCTCCAAGCGCCGGTCGTCGGACTGGATCGGCGAGACTCCCGTCTACGACCCCTTCCCGATCCTCGACCAGGTCGTCTACGACAAGGGGGCCTGGATCCTGCACATGCTGCGCGGGAGGATGGGGGACGGCGATTTCTTCGCGCTGCTGGCCGACTGGACCGCGTCCGCGCGCCTGCACGGCGTGGTGGACACCGGGATGTTCATCGACCTCGCCTCCGAGCACGCCGGCGAGGACCTCACGGGCTTCTTCACTCCCTGGCTGGAGGCCACGACGGTCCCGCACCTGGAGTTCACGTCCCTGACGACGGACGGCACCGCCGGCGCGGGCACGCGCCTGCAGGTCCGGCTGCGCGATCGCAGCGGCGTGGCCTTCGACAACGTCTACCCGGTGCGGGTGACGACCGAGGCGGGCGAGGAGTGGCGCGCGCTGCGCCTGGTCGGATCAGAGACGACGCAGAGCTTCGACTTCACCACCGCGGTGCAGTCAGCCGCGCTCGACCCCCTGGGGTGGGTCGCCTGGCGGGAGGCCGCCGCGAACCCGGATCCGCTGCGCCTGCTGCGGTCGTACCCCAACCCGTCGTTCAACGGGGTGATCGCCCTGGTCTACCTGCAGCAGGAGGCGGCGGTCCTCGAGCTGGAGATCTTCGACGCGGCCGGGCGCCGCCTGCACCGCCGCGACGTGGACGCCGTCGGGTCGTCGCTGCTGGAGCGCGAGGAGCTGTGGAACGGCCGGGACGACGCGGGCCGCGCCGTGCCCTCCGGCGTCTACTGGGCGCGCCTGAGCGGCGGGGCGTCGTCGTCCGTCCTGAAGTTCGCGATCGTCCGCTGACGGGGAGGTCCGGATGCCCAGCCTGCGCGAGCGTCGGCGCATCGTGACCGACGAGCCCTACCGGATCGAGCCGGCGCTGCTCGGGAGGCCCCTGGCCTCGTTCCGGCGGCGCGCGGCGGCCTTCGTCATCGACTTGGCGCTGGTCGGCGCCCTGATCGTCGTGCTGTTCGTCGGGTTGACGGCGCTGAGCTTCCATCGCAGCGACGGGCGCCTGTTCGCCGACCTGCGCGCGGCCCGAGCCGCGCCGGAAGCCGAGCGCCCGGCGCGCTTGGCCGACGTCGGTGGGCGGTTCCTGACGATCATGGTCGAGCGGGACCCCGGCCTGCTGGACGACGAGACGCGGGCCGTCCTGGACGAGGGCGGACCCGCCGCGCTGTGGACGCACCTGAATCCCGAAGACGACGACACGAAATTGACGGTCGTCGGCGGCGCCTCGAAGATCGTCGCCACGCCGGAGGGACGCCGTCTCCAGCTGGGCACCGACGCCCTGATGGGCGGCATGGCGAACCTGTACAACGTGGGCTTCCTGTTCGTCGCCTGGTTCACGGCGGCGACGCGCCTGGGCCGCGGGCGCACGGCGGGGAAGCTGCTGGCGCGCACCCGGGTGGTGCGGCTGGACGGGCGGCCGCTGTCGTGGTGGGACTGCTTCGGCCGCGCCGGCGGCTACAGCGCCAGCGCGGCGACGGCCCTGCTGGGTTTCCTCGAGGCGGCCTGGCATCCCAACCGCCAGACCATCCACGACCGGATCGCCGGCACGGTCGTGGTGCGGGACTCGGTCCCGATGGTGTAGGCCAAGGCGACAACGTGAGGTCGAGCCATGCGTGAGAGTCTCGTCAGGGGGGCGGCCAGGGTCGGTCGCGCCACCCGTCGGCAGGTCGCGCTGCTGCCGCTGCTGGGGCTGATCCCGTCGTTCCTGCTGGCGACCTATTCGCTGACCCTGCCCTGGGCGAGCGGGCGCGCCTTCGCCCTGGTGAAGATCTCGCGCAGTCCCGGCGCGGCCATGCTGCTGGCGGTCACGCTGGCCGGCATGGTGGCCGCCTCGGTCACGGTCGCCACCCGGACCAACCGCCGCGACGTCGCCGCCGCCGTGCACCTGCTCACCGGCGTGGTGATGTGCTTCGTGGCGGGCGCCGCCTACCGGATGATCCAGGGTGCGAGCGTCAGCTTCCTGGGCCTGTTCAACGTGGCGTCGGTGAAGCCGGGTCCGGGGCTGCGCATGTTCGTGGTGGCGTCGGTCCTGGTCGTCGTGCTGGGCCTGTTCGAGATGTACCTGGCCTGGCGCCGACGGCGCTAGCGCCCGCCGTCGGGGTCGAGCCTGAACGAGGCGTACAGCTCGACGCCCGAGAAGGCCGGCTCGTACTTGCAGACCCCTCCCGCGCAGACGTACCCGCCCAGCCGCTCCCCGGCCCACAGCGTCACCAGGGAACCCTCGGTCGGCGCCCAGCCCACCTGCGCGGCGGGGTAGGGGCCGGCCTCCTCCAGGAACTCGCGCTGGGCGGCGTACTTGTTGTTCGTCTCGAGCATGGCGGTCAGCGTCCAGCGCGGCGAGCGCGCGAACTCCAGCGTGAAGAACTGCCGGTCGTAGGCGCCCAGGCCGCCGGAGGCGGTGCCGCTGTCTTCGGCGTGCTGGTGCTCCGCCTTCAGCGACCAGGAATCGCGTTCCGTGGCGTGCCAGACCGTCTCGGCGACCAGCGTGGTGAAGGTCTCGTCGCGCTGCAGGCCCTTGCTGCGGACGTCGCGCAGGTCGAGCCCGGCGCGCACGAGGAACGGTCCCCACGACTCCCGCTGGATCTGGAGGTAGCGCTCGCGGAAGTGGCGCACGCCCGCCTGGCTCTCGAGGCGGCTGGCGTTGGCGAGGGCGCTCCAGCCGGCGGGGCCGGTCCAGCCGGCTTCGGCCTGCCAGCCGCGCTCGTCGTCGGCGTCGCGCAGGTAGGGGTTGCGGTTCAGCAGCGTGTAGAGGTGCTCGCGCGTCAGCGACGGCGGGTTGTTCAGCGACGTGCGCCCGTCCGCCTGGTCGAGCACGGTGAAGCGCTCGAAGTCCATGACCTCGCACGACAGGCCCAGCTGTCCGGCCGCGGCGGCGGCGCCCGCGTACAGGCCGTGCCCCCAGTCCTCCCGCCAGGCGCCGGTCCCGTCGTCGACCCAGGCGCGCTTGGCCCCGAACTCCGCGTAGAGGTTGCCGCCGGCGCGCGCCAGCGAGGCGCGCCCGGACAGGGCGTAGTCGCGCAGCAGGGCGCCTTCGCGCACCGGTGTCGACGGCCCCGACCAGGTCAGCACCGTGCCGCCCAGCCCGACGCCCGCGCAGGGGTCGACCTCGACGTCGAGCCCGCGCACGTCCAGGTCCAGCGAGCGGGGGGCGCCGGTGAAGGCGGCGGCGCGCCAGCGCTCGCCGCGCGCGCGCACCAGCAGGCCGTCCAGCGCCGTGTCGGTGCGGAGCGTGCGGTCCTCGTGGGCGGCGAACAGCAGCCCGCGCCCGAACATGCCGTAGAAGTGCCCGGCCCGCGCCTCGACGACGCGCCCGCGGTACTGCGCGAAACGGTGGCGCAGCTCGTTGCCGCGGTCGCCCTCCTCGGCGGGCTGGCGGGCGTCCAGCAGCGCGCCGACGGAGAACCGGCCGCGCGAGTGGATCACGTCGAGCCAGTTCTCGGCGATCTCGCGCCGCGTCTCGGTGCTGTAGGAGTACTCCAGGCGGTCGGCGATCCGGGTCGCGCCGGCATCGGCGCCGGTGTCGTCGCCGTCGCCGGCGGCGGCCGCGTGCACGCAGATCTCGTCGCCGGCGGCGTCCGGCGCCAGCAGGCGCGACACCTCGGCCCGCAGGAGCAGCTCGTCGCCTTCGCGGTAGCCCGTGTGGCGGTAGACCTCGCGACCGGTCGCGTCGTGGAGCAGCAGCAGCGGCATGGTGCCGCCGACCTGCATCAGGCGCTGGACGTCCCCGGCGGTGTCCAGCACGACGACCAGGTCGTCGTAGCCCTGGGCCGCCACCCAGGGGGCCACCTTGTGCACGCTGCGCGGCGAGTCGACGTTCACCGCCAGGACGGTCAGCTCGCCGCGCGTGTCGGCGGCGAGCTGCGACAGGTGGCCCAGCTCCTTCAGGCAGGGACCGCACCACAGGGCCCAGAAGGAGACCAGCACGGGCCCGCGGTCGAGGGCTTCGTGGAAGCTCACGGGCCGGCCCTGGAGGTCGTTCAGGGTCCAGTCGGGGACGGCGCGCTCGGCGCCGCGCGCGCCGGCGGCCGTCAGCAGCGCCGACAGCAGGACGGCCGGCAGCAGTCGCGCCGTCCGGAGCGGCAACCGGAGGTGCAGGGCCATGTCGCAGGGTCCCTTCGTCGTGCGGGGGCCGCTCCCGAGGGGGCGGCCCGGCGATTTCATTTCACGAGCGTCAGCTTGATCGTGGCCGCCGCCTCGTTCGTCCGCACCACGGCCAGGTACAGGCCGCCGGCGACGGGCGCGCCGCGATCATCCGCGCCGTCCCAGGCCAAGGTCCGGTCGCCGGGCGCCAGGGGACCCCGCCAGAGCGCGCGCACGCGGCGGCCCTCCACGTCGTGGATGTCGACCGACACCGGCACGGCGGGCGCGTCCCCGCCCAGCGTGAAGCGCAGCGTCGTGGACGGGTTGAAGGGGTTCGGATGGGCGTCCACCGCCGCGATGGCCATGGTCATCGCGGTCGTCGGGGCGGCGACCGCCGTGTCCTGCAGCCAGTCCAGGATCCGGTCCATCAGCGTGCTGCGCTGGGCGGCTGTGGCCACGCCCTCGAAGCCGAAGCCCAGGGTGACGATGCGGGCGCCGTCGCGCCCGAAGCGCACGGCGGCGGCCCGGCCGGGCGCGTAGAGCAGGCAGGCGCGGGCGTTCGGCGCCGCGGCCAGTTCGTCCGGGTAGTCCTGGTTGTTCGCGCCGTCTCCGCCGGCGATGGCGAAGGCCAAGCCGTCGCCGATCGGGTCGCCGGCGACCCCGGTGAGGGAGGTGTCGTACGAGTCGTCGGTGACGAAGGAGGCGCCGGTGGCCGCCTCGTACCAAGCCAGCGCTTCCGGACCGCCGTCGGGGCTTCCGGGATCGCACAGGTCGAAGGCGAGGTCCTGCCCCGAGAGCAGCAGCTCGCCGCCGGCGTCGAGGCGGGCTTCCAGCAGGTCGCGGTCCGTGGACGACAGGGCGGGCGCGGCGAGGCCGGCGTTCCAGACCACGACGTCGAACCAGGACAGGTCGGCGGCCGAGGGCGAGCCGAACGCGACGCGATCCCAGTCCGTCCAGGTGCGGCCGGCCGCCCCGACGGCGGCCGTGAAGTAGGGCAGGTAGGGGTGCGCCGGATCGCCGTCGACGACCAGGACCGTCGCGCCCGGGGTGATCACGCGGAACGTGCGGGTGAAGGCGATGGCGGCATCGCCGCGGCTGGTGACGGTGACGGTGACCTCCCCCGTCGCGCCGGCGGTCGAGGGCAGCACGTTCACGCCGACGTGCTGCTCGGTTCCCGCGGCCATCGTGGCGACGACGTCCGTCACCCAGGGCGGGTAGCAGGTGCTGCCCACGCAGGCCGAGACCGACCAGCCCGGCGTCGCGGCGTCCAGGTGGATGTCGTAGGTGTCGGGCTGCAGGCCGAGGTTCTCGAGCCAGCCTTCCATGCGGATCAGCGTGCCGGTCGGGGAGACGGCGGCGTAGCGGTCGGAGTAGTAGGCCGCCGCGTAGCTGCTGCGCGGCAGGTCGCTGCCGGCCTGCAGGACCTCCCGGGTGGCGTCGTCCTGCACCCAGGCGACCACGTGCAGGTCGGTGTCGTACCACGACGGCGCCACGGCGATCGGCAGCTGGAAGACCAGCGAGTCGCCGGTCTGGATGGTGAAGGAGGTCCCGGCGTCGGTCGGGGCCAGGTCGCGCAGCGACCAGTGGAACGCGGTCTCGCCGTTGTCGCCGGGCGGCGAGGCGAACGACTCCAACTCGTCGACCACGGCCACGCGCAGCTTCAGGACGCCGACGGGCGGCGCGGCCACGGCCTTGACGCCCACGACGGCCGTCATCTGGGTGGCGCCGTTCCACTGCGAGGCCACGACCACGCGCAGAGGGGACAGCCGGTCGCGCGCCGCGTCCACGGCGGCGTCCAGCGCCGCGGCGTTCCCGGGCGTCGGCGCGTTCGCGCCGCAGGTGAACAGCTCCGGCACGTTCTGGATGCCGTAGGCCTGGACGCGGGCCGCGATCTCCGCGGGCGCCGCGAGGTAGAAGGGGTCGGCGGGCTGCGGCCAGTCGACGTGGTGCTGCACGTTGAGCAGCTCGTGCCGCCCGTGGCCGGCCATGGCCCCGGCCGTGACGGGGTTGGCGGTCGCGCAGCCGGCGCAGCTGACGTTGGTGAACGTCTCCAGCAGGACCGTGCGCGGGATCGGGTGGGCGGCGGCGATGGTGGCCGCCGTCAGGGTGAACAGGGCGATGGCGGCCGTGGTGCGTTTCAAGGGCGGTTCCTCCCGGCGGGCGTTCACCGCGGAGCCGGCGGGTCGAAGGCCGCGCCGGCCTGCAGGATCTCCAGCGTGGTCTCGTCCTGGACGAAGGCGATCGCGGCCAGGTTGGCGGCGACCCAGCCCGGGACGAAGGGGATCGAAGCCTGGTAGGTGCGCGACTCGCCCGCCGCCAACGGCAGCGGTGCGGTCGAGAGCGTCGTGAACTCGCGCATGATCCAGTGGAAGACCGTCTCGCCGTAGCTGCCCGGCGGCGTCGCGTAGACCACGGGGTTCTCCACGATCGCCAGGTGGAGCAGCGGCTGCGTGGAGGACACCGCGCGCGCGGCCGTCACCGTGACGGTCACCTCGAGGCTGGCCGCATGGAAGTCGGCCACTTCGACCACCACGGCGAAGCCCGGATCCTCCGCCAGCGCCGCGTCGAGCAGCCCCACCATCTCGCCGTAGCCGGGGTAGCCGTGGGGCTCGACCACCAGGTCGCCCTCGAAGAAGAGCGACGGACAGGCCCAGTCCCAGGCCGTGTTGCCCTGGTAGAAGGACAGCCGGCCCATGTTGTCGGCGGGGTTGGCGGCGTAGTGCGGGTCGTAGCCGCCGATGGGCTCGCTGTACTTGATGCTCACGACGCGGTCGTGCCCGTAGCCGCCGATGACCTCGAGGTTGTTCAGCATGGCGTTCATGGCCGGGCAGCCCTCGCAGTTGACGCCCGAGGCCGTCTCGAACAGCACCACCTTGCGGGCGGCCAGCGCGAAGTCGGCGGCGACCGAGCCGCCGGCCGTGACGGCCCGCAACAGCGGGACCGGCGCGCGGAACCCGGCCAGGGCGACCGTCACCACGACGCTCGCCGCCGGGCGCGTGAACGAGCAGGGGGTGATCTCGCCGGTCGGCTCGCCGTCCAGCCACACCGCGGCGCCCGGCGGCAGCGAGGTCACCGCCAGCGTGCCGGTGTCGCCGACGGGGGTGAGCGTGAAGGCGGCGGTGACGGTGTCGCCGACGGCCACGGCAGCCACGATCTGCTCGGGTTCGACCAGGAACTGCTCGCGCGCCAAGGTCACGACGTGCTCGCCGGCGGGCAGGTTGAAGAGCCAGGGCGTGAGCCGGCCGGTGGGGGAGCCGTCCAGGTCGATGCCGGCGCCGTCCGGGGTCGAGACGACCTCCAGGCCGCCGGCGGGCAGCAGCGTCACGTCGAGACCGGGGTTGGCGGCGACCAGCACGTCCACCAGATGGCCGCCCGCGGGATCGGCGTAGCCGGCCAGCCGCAGCTCCAGCGCATGCTCCCCGACCACCAGCTCGAACGTGCTCGGGGTCGTGAACCCGCTGTCGGATCCGTCGACCAGGATCGCGGCGCCGGCCGGGTCCGACGTCACCGTCACGGAGCCCAGGGCGGCCAGCGCGAACTCGGCCGTCGCGAGTTCGCCCGCGGTCACCGGAACGTCGCGGACCGCCGGGGTGACCAGGTGGCCCGGCAACGACACGGCGACCCGGTGCGAACCGACGCCCAGCAACAGCGACGCGGGGGTCGTCCCGCCGGTCGCGACGCCGTCGATCAGGACGGAGGCGCCGGCAGGCGTCGAGACCACCCGCAATTCGCCGACGGGCGCCTCGCGCCCGCAGGACCAGCAGCAGACCAGGGTCAGCAGCAATGCCGAGACGATGGCCGGGCGACGCCGCGGAGCCATGGAGGATCCCGTCGTTGAGCTTCTGGCGGGGGACGACTGTCCACAATCCTACAAGATGGGCAGGTGATCGTCAACGCGTTGGGCGTCCGCGCGTTACGGGAAATGATATCCAAAATCACAGTATATGAGATATATCATATCTTGATTTACCGTGTGATGTTTGCTGATCGATTGTCATTTATCGCTTGGGATAAGTTTCGGTCATGCTACAATGAATCCCCCGCCATTGTTAAGGTCGATTCCTTTCCACTCAATTCGTTGCGAGTCCCAACTTGACACGTCTCGCAGTAACCCTCGGGAAAGGACCACATTCATGCGTTTGAAGTTGATGCTCTTGACGACGGCCGTCGTCGCCCTGGTCGCTTCGGCGGCCCTCGGCGCGACCAGCGCCATCCCCGTCAAGGACGGGCCCAACGCCATGCAACTGGTTGCGCAGCGCGGCGAAGCGCTGAGCTACCAGGTGTCGATCGGCGATCTGTCCGCCCTGGATGTGGCGACCAAGGCCGGGGACTTCACCCGGCTGGCGATCCCCGGCTTCCACAGTTCGATGGTGGAGGGGACGCCCGAGTTGCCCATGATGAACCGGCTGATCGCCCTGCCCGCCGGCGCGCGCGCGCGTGTCGAGGTCGTGTCGGTCTCCAGCCGCACCTTCAACCTCGCCGATTTCGGCATCGACAGCCCGCTGATGCCGGTCCAGCCCAGCGTCAGCAAGAGCGCCGACCTCAGCGCGCTGCCCTTCGTCTACGACCGCGCTTCCTACGACACCGACAAGGTGAGCCGGGAACTGGTGAAGGTCGTCGATATGGGCGTCCTGCGCGCCTACGGCGTGGGCCGCCTCGAGGTCTCTCCGGTGGAGTACCTGCCCCGCACCAACCAGATCGTCGTCCACGACGAGATCGAGTTCCGCGTGGTCTTCGACGGCGCCGACAAGTCCGCCCAGGACAGCCGGATCGCCGCCACCAACAGCCCGTTCTTCGCCCCCATCTACGGGATGCTGGACGGCGCCAAGACGATCCACGACGACAATCCCGACATCGTGCGCGACGTCGTGACGATGGTCATCGTCACCCCGGCGATGTTCGAGGCCCAGCTCGCGGACTTCGTCCAGTGGAAGACCGAGCGCGGTTTCAACGTGATCGTCGGCGTGATCGGCACCCCCGAGGTCGGCTCGACCACGGCCTCGATCCAGGCCTACCTGCACGGCCTCTACAACGCCGGCACGCCCGAGCTGCCGGCGCCGAGCTTCGTGATCTTCGTCGGCGACATCGCCGAATGCCCGACGTTCACCGAAGCCGGAGACTCGACCGACCGCCCCTACTGCTCGGTCGACGCCGACCTGTACCCCGAGATGTACTACGGCCGCTTCTCGGCCACGAACAGCTCGCAGCTCCAGGCCATCCTGGACAAGACGATGATGTACGACCAGTTCACCATGCCGGATCCCAGCTATCTGGCCGAGGTGACCATGATCGCCGGCGTGGACGGCACCTACGCGGCCACCCACGGCAACGGTCAGATCAACTACGGCACCACGCACTACTTCAACGCGGCCCACGGCCTGACCAGCAACACCTGGCTGTATCCGGCCTCCGACGGCGCCGGCGCCCCGGCGGCGATCGTCCAGACCTGCAACGACGGCGTGTCGTACATCAACTACACGGCGCACGGCAGCGAGACCAGCTGGGCCGACCCCTCGATGACCCAGGCGAACGTCAACAGCATGACCAACGCCGGCAAGTACTTCATGGCCGTCGGCAACTGCTGCCTGACCTCGACCTACGACTACGCCGAGTGCTTCGCCGAGACCATGATCCGCGCCCCGAACAAGGGCGCCATCGGCTACATCGGCGCTTCGAACTCGACCTACTGGGACGAGGACTACTGGTGGGGCGTCGGCTACCACGCCTCCAGCCAGATCAACGGCACCGCCTACCCGTACGAGAGCACCGGCCTGGGCGCCTACGACGGCGCGTTCCACGACCACGGCGAGGCCATGACGCAGTGGTACGTGACCAACGACGCGCTGAACTTCGCCGGCAACCTCGCCGTGTCCCAGTCCGGCTCGTCCCGCATCACCTACTACTGGAACATCTACAACCTGATGGGCGACCCGTCGCTCTCGACCTACCTGGGCGTGCCCGGCACGAACCCCGTCAGCCACGTGCCGACGCTGTTCACCAACGCCGTGACCTTCGCCCTCGACGCGGCGCCCGGCAGCTACGTCGGCCTGACCCAGAACGGCGTGCTGATGGCCGCCGGCACGGTCGGCGCCGGCGGCTCGGCGGTCCTGGACCTGAACGGGTTCCTGACCCCTGGCACGGCGCACCTGGTCGTGATGATGCAGAACCTCGAGCCCTACATCGTCGACGTGCCGGTGATCGTGCCGGCCGTGGTCTCGATCGTCCCGTCGGCCATCGACGCCAACGTGACGACCCCGGTGACCGTGACGGTCTACGAAGAGGACGGCGTCACCCCGATCGTCGGCCTGGACGTCTGGGCCGAGGGCCTGGGCTACACGTCGGCCGCCGTGGCCACGGACGCCTCCGGCGTGGCCGTGATCAGCGTCACCTACCCGTACGGCCCCACGGTGGACGTCGTCGGGCAGCGCCCCGCCGATCCGTACGAGCTGTTCCGCGAGCCCCTGACGGTCAACGCCCTGGCCCTGACGTCGCCGGACCTGACGGTGACCACGGACATCGGCATGACCGACCTGTTCCCGCTGAACCTGCCCGGCACCCTGCACGCGACGACCGGCGAGGCCGGCGCCACGCTGCACGCGGTGCTGCCGGACGGCGGCGAGCTGTCGACCGGCGCGTCGAGCCTGGTCATCACCGCGGCCGAGACGGGCGTGGTCACGGGCATCATCGCGCTGAGCGGCTACGACCTGTACACCGAGACCTTCGATATCGTCGCAGCCTACGGCCAGCTGACGGGCCACGTGAGCCTGGGCGGCTCGCCGGCCGTCGGCGCGGTCGTGCGCGGCCTGGACGCCGGGATGGTCGAGGTGTTCACGGCCACGACCGACGCCGCGGGCGACTACGACGTAGGCGCGGACGTCCTGGTCGACGACTACACCATCGTGGTGGACGTCTTCGGCTACCTGCACTTCGAGCAGGCGATGTTCCTGAACTACGGCCCCAACACGTACGACGTCGCGATGGTCGCGGCGCCCTCGGGCGTGCTGACGGGCCTGATCACCGACTCTGCGACCGCCGAGCCCCTGCAGGGGATCGTGCGCGTGTACCGCAGCGACAACGGCGCCCTGTACACCGAGACGACGAGCGACGCCTCGGGCGCGTTCACGACCTCGGCGCTGCCGTACTTCACGTACTCGGTCGTGGTGCGTTCCTCGCACCACGTGCCGGTGACGATCGCCATCGAGATCAACGAGCCCGTCGTCGAGAAGGACTTCGTGCTCGATCCGACCAACGGCGACATCCTGGTCATCGACGACAACGCCAAGGCCAGCTTCGCGGCCGACAAGTTCGACGAGAAGGGCGGGCTGATCGCCGCCGGTTACGCGACCGAGGACGACAAGGCCGTGACCAACCTGGTCAACGACCTCGAGTTCATGGGCTACGGCGTGACCGTGCAGACGATGAGCACGACCGTGCCTGCGGACTGGCCGCTGTACGACCTGCTGCTGGTCTCCAGCGGCGCCAACGTCACGACCCTGGACGACGCCGCCTTCCGGACGTCGATGATCAACTACGTGACCGCCGGCGGCCACCTGCTGCTCGAGGGCGGCGAGGTCGGCTACGACCACTACAGCACCGGGGCCTTCGCCTCGACGGTCATGCACACCAACGGCTGGAACCACGACGAGAGCGGCTCGCTCGAAGTCGCGGCCCCGACGCACTACGTGATGTCGGTGCCGAACGTCATCGGCGGCGGCAACGCGATCACCTACAGCGGCTACGGCGACCAGGACGCGATGGTTCCGACGTCCGACGCCGTGATGGTGGGCGCGTGGTCGACCTACCCCACCGACGCCGGCGTGATCTGCTACGACCCGAACCCCGCGCCGATGGGCGGGCAGATCGTGTTCTTCTGCTTCAACTACGCGGCCCTCGAGACCGGCTGCGCGGCGAACCTCCTGGAGAACGCCGTGCAGTGGCTGCTGACGCCGGAGTTCGGCGGCTGCAGCGTGAGCGGCCGGGTCGACCTGGCCGGCTCGGCCGACGATTCGGGCGTGCTGGTCGAGGCCGTCCCCAACGGCGGCTCGACGTACACCGACGCGGCGGGCAACTACAGCCTGCCCGGCCTGTACGCCGGCAGCTACACGATCCGCGCCAGCAAGGCGGCGTGGAGCATCGCCTCGACGCCGGTGACGCTGGCCGAGGGCCAGCAGCTGACGGGCGTGAACCTGACGCTGACCTCGGTCAGCGAGCTCAACCAGTGCCTGCAGCCCGGCCTGCAGATCGTCGACTACGGGACCGTGAACAGCGTGATGCCCCTGTCGATGGGCGCGGGCGTGACGGTGACCAGCGTCGAGGTGTTCGTGGACATCACGCACACCTACCAGGGCGACCTGACGGTGGACCTGACGTCGCCGGCGGGCACGACGGTGCGTCTGCACAACAAGACCGGCAGCGGCACGGACAACATCTACGGGTGGTATCCGGACACGCTGACCCCGGCGGGCGACCTGGGCCTGTTCGCGGGCCAGCTGCTGGACGGCGACTGGACGCTGACGGTCGCGGACGTGGCCGGCGGCGACGTCGGCACGCTGAACGAGTGGTGCCTGAAGATCGTGTACGGCGGCGGCTCGACGGGCGCGGGCGACGCGCCGTCGGTGCTGACGTTGTCGCAGAACTACCCGAACCCGTTCAACCCGTCGACGAAGATCTCGTTCGCGGTGCCGCGGGCTGGCCGGGTGGAGCTGCGGATCTTCGACTTGGCGGGCCGCGAGGTGCGGACGCTGATCAGCGGCGAGCTGGCGGCGTCGGCCTACACGGCGGAGTGGGACGGCCGTGACGATGCGGGCCGGCAGTCGGCCAGCGGCTCGTACTACTACCGCCTGCGCAGCGAGGGCCAGGAACTGACCCGCAAGATGACACTCCTGAAGTGAGGATTCCCCGGGAGGCGCTGCGGCGCCTCCCGCGGATGCCCCGGGCGGGGAGCGGGCCAGGCCGGCTCCCCGCCTTCTCTTGAATGAGGCGCTTCTCGATTTATCGACCGAATCGTTGTATAATCGAGAGGTGCGACCGATTCGCCCGCGTTCGAGCCCCCGCCGGAACGCGCCCGATCTACACCCGACCTCAAGGATGGGCCATATCATGGGATTCGAATGGCGTAGCGTGGAATCGCGCAGCCGGCGGGCCGCGGCGGCGCTGGTGCTGATCGCGGCGCTCCCGGCGCTCGCGGCGGCGTACACCCAGGACCAGGTGCCGTTGGACGCCAACGGCCTGCCCGAGTGGACGATCGCCGTCTGGAACGACTTCCCGGTACGGATCGAACTGGCCGACCGCGCGGCGCTGGACGCCCTGCTGGCGGCCGTGCCGGTCGCCTCCTTCGACCGCGAGCAGATCGCGCCCCTGGACCGCGACCCCAAGAGCGAGCGCCTGGTCTTCCAGCCGCGGGTCACCGAAGCGGAGTGCGCCGCCCTGGAAGCCGCCGGCTACGCGCCTCTGAGACTGCGCGACCTCGATCGCGAGGGCCGCGAGGCCGCCGAGCGCGTCTGGATGGAGATGGCCACGAACAAGACCATCCCCGTCCTCACCGATCCCTACAACTACTACCCCACGCACGCCCAGGTCGGCACCATCCTCGCCGCGATCGAGACCAGCTATCCGGCGATCGCGCGCGACTTCCAGTGGGGCACCTCGGTCCAGGGCCGCGCCCTGTGGGGCCTGGTGATCTCGGACAACGTGAACTCGTCGGAAGCCGAGCCCGAGGTGCGCCTGTCCTCCAGCATACACGGCGACGAGGTCACCGGCATGATCTTGCTGCTGAACTTCGCCCACTACCTGACCGAGAACTACGGCGTGGCCGGGCACGAGGACGTCACCTACCTGGTGGACAACTACGAGATCCACCTCATGCCGATGCACAACCCCGACGGCACGACGCTGAACCAGCGCGCCAACGCCAACGGCGTCGACCTGAACCGCAACTTCCCCGAGCCCGCCGGCGAGGACGCGACCCAGGAGACCGAGAATCTCGCCTTCATGAGCTACGCCAACGGCCACCACTTCGTGATGAGCAGCAACTACCACGGCGGCGCGCTGGTCGTGAACTACCTCTGGGACTACACCTACACGCTGTCTCCCGACGACGCCGCCTGCATCAAGATGAGCCTGGAGTACAGCACCTACAACCTGCCGATGTACAACGGCTCCTTCGATCAGGGCATCACCAACGGCGCCGCCTGGTACGTGGCCCTGGGCACCCTGCAGGACTGGAGCTACGACCAGACCGGCTGCATCGACGCCACGATCGAGGTCTCGAACACCAAGTGGCCGTCGGCCAGCCTGCTGCCGACCTTTTGGAACGAGAACCGCGAGTCCCTGATGCACTACGTCAAGTCGGCCCGCTACGGCATCAACGGCGTGGTCACCGGCTCGGACACCGGCCTGCCCCTGGACGCCACGGTCACCGTCACCGGCAACAGCAAGGCCGTCCACACCGACCCGTCCCACGGCGACTACTACAAGCTGCTGGACACCGGCACCTACCAGCTGACCTTCAGCGCCTACGGCTACATCACGCGCACGATCAGCAACGTCGGCACGACCTGGGGCACCCCCACGGTGCTGAACGTGTCCCTGGACCCGGTCGCCACCGGCACCATCGACGGCCACGTCATGCAGACGGGCGGCGCCCCGGTGGCCGCGCAGGTGAAGGCCTACACCCACCCGCTGAACGAGCTGGTCGACACCGTCAACGCGGACGCCGCCGGCGACTACGCGCTGGCGGGCCTGGTCTACGGCGACTACCGGCTGGTCTACAGCGCGGACGGCCACACCACCGAGGAGCAGGTCGTGACCCTGGACGCCGCCTCGGTGACCGCGCCCGACGTGACCCTGGGCCTGACGGTCGAGCTGACGCCCTTCGCCACGAACTTCGACGGCGGCCTGACCGACGGCTGGACCGGCGTCTCCCCGTGGGGCGTGGTCGCCGGCGGCGCCGGCGGCTCGGCCTACGCCATGACCGACAGCCCGGTCGGCAACTACGCCAGCTCGCTGACCAACAGCACCTGCACGATGACCGCGGGCGTCGACCTGACGGACATGAACTCGGGCACCGTCAGTTTCCAGGCCAAATGGAACATCGAGACCAACTGGGACGGCGTGCAGTTCCAGGTCTCGGTCGACGGCGGTTCGTTGTGGACGCCGGTCGCCACGGCCTACACGCAGCCCGGCAGCGGCCAGGGCGCCCAGACCGCCGGCCAGCCCTATTTCGAGAACGCGCAGGCGAGCTGGGTGCTCAACACGGTCGACCTGGCGCCCTGGCTGGGCCAGGCCGACGTGCGCTTCCGGTTCCGGCTGACCACCGACACCTCGATCGTCAAGGACGGCTTCTACTTCGACGACTTCACGATCCACGGCCTCGGCGAGTCGACCAACACCGGCGCGGGCGACGCGCCGGCGCGGGCCACGGCGATCACGGCCGCGTACCCGAACCCGTTCAACCCGTCCACCACGGTGGCGTATACCCTGGCGGCGGCGGGGCGGGCGGAACTGGCCCTGTACGACGCGGCCGGGCGGCGGGTGCGCACGCTGGCCGGCGGCGAGCTGGCCGCGGGCGAGCACGTCGCGGTTTGGGACGGGCAGACCGAGGGCGGGAGCCGGGCGCCGAGCGGGGTTTATTTCGCGCGGTTAGCGGCGGGAGGAGCTTGCAGCGTTCAGAAGCTCGTTCTCGTCAAGTAATCGGTCATCTGCGGTTTGATGGCGCGGCCCCGGGCGGAAGTTCGGGGCCGCTGCTTTGGGGTGGGGATTAGGGGCTGTCAACTTGTTAGGGGTTGGTTCGAGCCCTGCGCGGGGAGCCAACAAGTTTCAGTTTAGCAATGAGTTATAGAGATGTTGACGGAGGCTCCGGTCTGATGCAGATCGGGGCCTTTGTATTTGATTGCTGGTAAAACACTTACGGGACCGAGATTTTGGGTGTCGGGGGTGGCCGAAAAGAGAGGTCGGGGGAGAGGTCCAGGAGGGGGCGAAAGACGTCACAAACCGTCTCTGACTCTCAATTTCGCCCCAGTTTCACTTTGGTTGACAGCGGATTGGGGTGCGGCACCTCATATGCGAAAAGCTGCATTTGTAAGCTATCTGCCGCGTCTGCAGGTCGATGCAAGTTGGCGGGCGCAAGGGTGTGTTTGGAGCGCGGCTTGAGGCCGCCCAGGCGGGTGCCGCACTTTGGGACCAGCGCGTACAGTCCGACGCTGACGCCGTCGGTCGGTACAGTGGAGACTTCAGGGGCAACTCCCTGGGGTTACCTGGACCAACGCCTGCCTGATGTGATTCTCCACTTGTCCCCGCATGATAAACTGCTACAATCGTTACCAAGCACATATTTATTGCCGTAGAGGACGAGTATCCATATGCACAACTACGTACGAATTCGGTCAAACGATATGGAATGAGCCCTTTGGCCGCGCTGGGGCTAATATCTCTATACATGGGGGTACGTCTTGCGCATCAAGACCATTGGTATTCACCACTATCGCAGTATACGGGATCTGACTATTCATTGCGGGAAGACCTCGGTCTTTCTAGGTCGAAATAATCATGGTAAATCGAACGCGCTGAACGCGCTCGACTTCTTCTTCTCGTCTTCGGCCAAGCCCAGCAAGCGTGATTTCTTTCACTATCGGGGAGACGACAACACATTGTGGGTGGACCTCCTTTTCGAAGGTCTGAGTTCACAAGAAACGACGACATTTCAGAAATACGTCGATAGCAACGGCTTCCTTCGATTGAGGAAGACCGCGAATCTGTTGGAGGGCGACAAGGTCGAGATCAAATACCAGGGGTGGCTTTCACAGCCCAGCGAGGTGTGGCTCGTCGAAGCAAATGCTGGGAACTACGTTGTTCGTGCCAACGTTCCTGATCAGCTCGCCGATCTTGTTCCTGATAATGGCAGGATCACCAAGGCGAATATCGTTGATGCTCAGCGCCAATACATTGAATTACACAGGGGCGAAATCGATTTCACCTACCTGCTTGAAAATGGCCCACTGCTTGGGCAGAAGAATGTGGCTGCCGGTGTGCTTCCTGATGCCTACCTGATCCCGGCCGTCCGGGATTTGTCTCAGGATACGGCGGTGAAGAGCAACACGACCTTCGGCCGTTTGTTGAATCGCGCGATCTCTGAGATGACGGAAGCTGATGAGGAGTTTCGCCGACTCCGTGGCGAGCTAACATCACTTGTCAGCCGCTTGAATCGACGAGGCAATGAGGGCGGAGACGACGCGCGTCCCGAGCAACTACGTTTATTGGAGCGGGCGATTGTCGATGAGCTTGCTGGGTGGGACGTAACCCTAGATATCGAAATCGAGGCCCCTGAAATCGAGAAAGTCTTTGAGCTTGGCACAACTCTCCACATCGATGACGGGATTCGAACCCTGGCGGAGGATAAGGGACACGGACTTCAGAGAGCGATGATCTTCGCACTCACAAGGGCATGGGCGAAAGCACTGCGATCACACCAGAACAGTGATGTGGATGATCTTAGTCCCCGCGGACGTTCGGAATCGGTTTTCCTGCTAATCGAAGAACCAGAACTCTTTCTACATCCTCATGCGCAGAGGAGCTTACAATCGAGTTTGGCTGAAATTGCAGCGACGGATCACCACCAGGTTGTCCTCTGCACACACAGCCCTCACTTCGTGGACACGAACTCGTATCAGAACCTCGCCATGATCCATCGGTACTCAGTTGAGGATGGTACCAAGGTCTGTCAGTGCCAGAAGGACTTGTTCAGCGGAGAGGACGATGCCTCCCGGAAGAAACGATTCAACCTTGCGCATTGGATCAACCCCGAAAGAGGAGAAATCTTCTTCGCCCGCAAGGCGGTCTTCGTGGAGGGGGCGACGGAGCACGTCCTGCTGCCGTTCTTGGCTAAAAAGCTTGGCGTTTTCGACCCTGAGGTGTCAATCGTCGATACAGGATCGAAGTACAATCTCTCGCTGTACATGCAACTCGCAGGTGCCTTCGGTCTGGATCATCTCGTGATCCATGACGAGGACCCCGTGGATGAAGGGCTTACTGGAGATAAACTGACCTCTGCTCGGAGGACATTCGCCCTGAATTCGGAGATCAGCACGCTCAGTCAGGACACAGGTTCGAGCGTCGAGATGGTTGTACCGGATTTTGAAGGATGTGCCGGGATTTCAGTCCGGGCTGGAAATAGTAAAGGCAAGCCGCTTGCCGCCCTCGATCATTTCGAGGAAATGAGTGCCGAGGACATCCCGGACCGGATCAGAGAGATCGTCCGAGCGACATACTCCTGAGATTAGGTTATGAGAGCCTCATACCGTTCAATGGCATGTGCTTCGGAACGGTTCAGTATTGCCAGTCGTCTGTTTGTTGAATAATTTTGAGCGCAGGCTCATGTTGTGTCCCTTTGGGGCAGAGTGAGAGACGCTCGATCACTATAATGCCGGAGCCAGAAGGGTACTCGCACCTGCAGGGGTGACATTGGGTGTCGGGTTACAATTAACAGGAGGAATGATGGGACCGAATTCTGGGATCACAGTAGGTGATCTAATCGAGCAATTGAAGGTATTTAACAAAAATGACGAACTATATATGGGCAGCCTGACATATTACCGCCTCAAGAAGAGGGGAGATAATGTGGTACAGCTAGAGTTCAATGAGACGGTATATATGGATAGTCAAGGTGTTATTCACGTCGATCAAGTCGAGTGAAGTGGTGGTTGCCCGAACTCTAATGAAGGTAGTTCTCAGATTATGGGTCAGTGACAGCCATTGTAGGCCGTCAGCTGAAGTGAGACAGTTTCAAGCTTAAAGTTAATGGACACT